>Ga0190314_1000004_pt1 | contig 126271 bp, 113 predicted proteins | sample 4870071112_MG_FD_165055 | JGI IMG/M metagenome (GOLD analysis project Ga0190314, IMG submission 165055) | Hydrothermal vent sediment bacterial communities from Southern Trench, Guaymas Basin, Mexico - 4870-07-11-12_MG | ecosystem: Environmental > Aquatic > Marine > Hydrothermal vents >...
GTGCGTGGTGGAGATGGAAGCGGGGGCGGGAGGCGTTCCGGGGACGAAAATAAAGGCGCGTACCTTTCAAAGTTCGTGGAAAAGGCCCTTGGAGGGGGGAGATAGATTTGGACTCTGTCTCTGTGGACGTGTTGCTCGTCCTAGTCGGTTTTTTTTTGCTCGTTAAGGGGGCGGACCTTTTCGTTGACAGCGCCGTTGTGGTCGCCAGGAGGGCAGGTGTCTCCCAGTACGTTATCGGTGTGAGCCTGGTGGCGTTCGCCACGTCTTTGCCCGAGATGGCCGTGTCTTCTATAGCCTCTCTGACAGGTGTGGGGGGAATAGCGGTGGGAAATGTGATCGGGAGCAACGTGGCTAACGTATGTCTGGCCATCGGCCTGCCACTGTTTTTTTATCCCATATTGCCCGGCTCTCGTACCCGGTTTGACACGCTTTTGCTTTTGAGTGCAACCGGAGCCCTGTGGCTGTTTCTGTACACGGGCCGGGTTCTTGGTCGTGTTGAGGGCGGGGTTTTTTTCGTCTCCTATATCCTTTTTTTGGTTCTTGTTTACAGGAGAAAAGATGTGGACAGAAGCGAAGAGCTGGAGGGCGAGGGTCCGGGGGGTGGAAAGGGTTCTTCGGAGCGTTCGGAGCGCCCCTCTCCGGAGCGGGAGAGCGCGAGGGTTGACAAAGGGGAATCTGGTAAGAATGGTAAGAAGAGCGGAAAAAAGAAGCCTGTCGCCTTTTATGTGGCCCTGACCCTCTTTTTTGGTCTGGTGGTCGTTTTTGGGGCTGACCTGCTGGTAAGGGGGGCTATCGGTGTCTCTTACGCTTTTGGAGTGAGCGATCTTTTCATAGGCTCAACCGTTGTGGCGTTGGGGACGTCGCTCCCTGAGATAACCACGTCTGTTGTTGCGGGCATAAAGAAAAAACACGGGATAACCGTCGGAAATGTGATAGGCAGCAACCTTATGAACATCCTCGCTGTTCTGGGCTTTGCGTCTCTTTTGAGGCCCATCCCTGTGCCCTGGTCTGTGGTTTACATTTTCGTGCCATACGCGCTGGTTGTCTCCGCTTTCCCCCTTTTGACTCCCGCCAGAGAGCCGATGCGGAGGTATTTCGCTCCAGTGCTCATAGCTGGCTATGTTTTCTTCGTTTACCTGCTCGTGGTGTTCTGATGTTCCGACTTTGTGTGCCCCGGGCATATTCCCCGGGCATATTCCCTATCCCTCTGGCACATATCCACAGGCATATATCCTTTCATACTATCCATACTATCCTATCCCTTCATATCTCTTCTATACCAAAAACAATATATATGGTGTCTCCCGTGGAGTTTTATAGGAAAAAAGGTTAATAAGCACATAAGGTTAATAGGCACATCCGACCTGTCTGGTTCTGTGCTATAATTGAGGTGGTGTTGATGACAGAGGACAAAAAAACTGCTCCCGAAAATCCTGAGAACGTCCATGCGGAGACCGCAGAGACTCCAACAGCAGAGCAAATGCAACCGGAGCCAAAAAGTGGGTCTGCCCAGGCTGCCCAGGAAAGCGATGTTGCTGGTCCCGGGGCTGAGAAACCGGATTTTTCAAAACCTAAAGCGAGCCCCCCTGCGAAACCGTCCTTTAGGCCGTCCAAAAAACCAGATTTTTCTGACGCCCGGACCAAAAAGATACTCGCCGGCGTGATAGCTCTTCTGTTTCTTGCAACGGTCCTCTGGGTCGCTGTTTCTATGCGTGGCCCGACCGTTACAGGGTACGAGACAGGGAGTGCGAGTGTTGACGAGCTTTTGAGGATAGAGTCCCAGTTCAAAGACCCCGGAGACGTGGCTTTCATCGCCTCGGATTCTTCTCCCATGTACGCTCTGATAGGCACGCCCCTTGGTGCATATTACACGGGGTCCACCCCCACGTTCCATCCATTGCTCGTCTACCAGGGAAAAGAAGACCGTTATCCCTACACATCCGGGTCGTCTGCCATCGGCCATTTCCTCAACATGTATGACCCGACAAACGCATCTCTGATAGTGCTCGGAGACCCGCTTTATACGGAGCTCCCGGGAGAGCTTGTTCTTCCGCCTTTTTCTGGCACGCCGGAAGAAGTGTCTCTGGACGTGGCTGTTCATTTCTGGAACTACACGGACGCCGTCGTACTTGTCAACGATGACGAGAAAGGATACGAGGAAGCGGTTAATGCGGTCCCCCTGGCATCATATCTGAGCATACCTGTTATAGTCGTTGACGGCGGAGTGGACGCCCACGTGGCAGACATCCTGTCTTCGCTGAAGGTCAAATACTCAATAGTCTGCGGGGACATAGGCGGCTTCGGAAAAGCACTGCATTTTAAGAGTTATGAGGAGATAGAGGACGCCATCATAAAGGTGATACGTGAGCGTGTGGGCGGCGACATAAATTACATAGCCCTGGCCAACCCCATGGATGTCTATCCTCCCAGGGTGAAGGTTGTTGATGGGGAACCGCAGGAGTTAAAGTTTCACTTTGAGGGCATAATCCACGACTCGTCCGCGCGTGCTTATCCCGGCGCAGCGCCAGAGGGCAACGACGGACCAGCGTTCAACTTCACAATCCCCTACAAATATGCGAACGTGAAAATAGACGTGAAGATGGACGTGTCAGAGGCCACTGGCCCGACGTGGAGCTATGGCCCTCTGAGAGACAACGTTGAGCACAACGCCGACGGCTCCGGGGAAAGAATATACGTGTTTATAGGGATTGACAGAAACAACGACAGCGTGCTTGACACTTCCACCGAAAGCGACGAGCTACAGTTTTTCGGCGGCTCTCCGGGATATGACTACATCAGAGCCAATCCCAGGGACCCCCACAGCAAACCTCTCTGGGCTCACTTTTACATAGAGCTCCCGTTCTACAACGAGGAGCAACCAGAGCACATCATACAGCTGCTGGGGAAACTCCCCACGGACCCCGACACGTCGGCGCCTTTCACAGTTGACATAACTGTGCAGGAACTGGAGGACACAAACTATCCGCTGATGTTCGGTCTCTCCAGCATGGCCCCGTATCTGGCGGCGTACCACAAGGGTGTTGTGCTGGCCAGACCTGACTTTGAGATGTACAGTCCCGGTTACATAGGGTGTTCGGGGTGCGGTGTTCCCGCCGCCAACCCCGAGGCGCTTTGGGACGCCAACGAGGAGGTCAAAGAGGTAAAAAAACAGCTCAATCGCCTGCTGGCTAAGATCGCTGGAATGGAACCAGATCCGACGGCACTCGCGGAATACTATGCCCAGCTGGCCCAGGACCCCGAGACGGTCATGTATGTGGGAATAATAGCCGACACCAACATGGTCCCGATGTACTTCTATCCAAGCAACGGCCAGGGAGACGCCACCGAGGGTTTCGGGATTCCAAGCGATATCTGCTACATGGACGTTGACGCAGACCTTGACGATCCCCCATACAGTGTCACCGGAGAAGATGCCTCGTTTGAGCTGGCGGTGGGACGTGTGGACGGATGGGACGCCCAGGACGTCAGCGCCCTCATAGCCAGAAACGTGTTCTATCATCGTATAATAGAAAACTACCGTGGTCCGAAGAACACCGAAAATCCGATGGAAAGTGGACACCTTGCCCCTTTCTGGAAAGATAGTGCCATAACCACTGTTGGCTCTGAACCGCCCATTGACAGTGCATATCCCACAACTACAAAACTGGCCGCGATGTACGAGGCGGCAGGTATGAGCACGAACAAGAAACCGTACAACCTGCAGAACCAGATGAGCAGGAGACAGTATTCACAGCCTTTTTACGAAAGCGCCAATTTCATCTTTTTCTGTGCACACGGTTTCTATTACTGGTACGTGCCCACGGCCCAGGAGGGCATGGCAGGCATAACACAGCCCACCTATGGCGGCGGAGCTTTTGATGTGACACATGTCAAAGACATGACGTTTGGTCCCAGTGTCATCTTTGGCTCTTCATGTGTGACCGGCAGGATAGACGGGATTCCGGGCAGAAACGCTCTCTCACAGGCGTTCCTGCACGCGGGGATGAACGCTTATATAGGCGCTACCAGAGAGTCCTGGGGTAGCCTGGTGCCCATACCTGACGAGAGTTCCGGCGAGAGCCTGGGCGACCTTCTCGCACTGTACATTTACGCTGATCTCACAGGATACATTTACAACAAAGACGGCGGCATGACAGAGGGCTGGGTTTACGGCAACACCAGCGTCGGCTTTGCTCTCATGGATGCCAAGAACAGGTACATAGAGCACGAAGGCGGCAGCGACAACGGCGGCACGGTGTGCGACACCTTTGAGGAGTTCGTCCTCCACGGCGACCCGGCTTTCAACCCCTACGAGCCCAACCACGAGGGAAAACAGGGCTGATGTACTATTCCCCCGCTCTACTCTCTACTTTGAGGCAGAGGTGTTGCCATTCACACCCGTCGCAGACCCCCTTCACCGTGGGCACCCTCTTTCGGGCCAGTGAAAAAAGTTCATCTCCGCTGTAGACATAGCCCCATTTGATTCCAAGAAGGCCCAGGACTTTTTCGTCCAGCCGACTGACAAACGGTTCGCGGGAGCACATATTTCGTTTTGCGTCCCTGTGTGGACATAGTGAGCATATGTCGTCTGCTCCCCGGACGATTTTGACACTCACTCCGCCGTTTTCTACAGTCTCCTTGATGTGCCACATGTTGGCTGTGAACTCCTCGCTGTAGCCCTCTCCCACAAACCTCTGTAAACAGAGCAGGTGGTGTGGTCTAAGGCGGAGAGGGCCGGCGGGTTTTTCCATGGCCTCCTTTTCCACGGCATCATCTCCCGGTTCTTTCTGGTGGCAGCAGCGATGCGCCGGGTCATCTGTGGCTTTGCTTCATCGCCAGAGAGATTTAACGGAACAGAGATATATGAATTGTTTCGTTAACGTAGTTGATGTAGGTTGAATAAGGGGCATGAGACATGGGAAAAAGGTGGTACAGAGAGCACAGGAGAGACCCCTATTACAGGCGGGCCAAGGCGGAAAACTATCGGAGCAGGGCAGCCTACAAGCTATTGCAGATAAACGAACGCTTTCACATAATAAAAGAGGGCGATGTGGTTGTGGACCTGGGCGCGGCACCCGGCGGGTGGAGCCAGGTGGCCCTGTCAATAGTAGGCGAAAAAGGGCTTGTGGTGGGGGTTGACCTCCAGAGGGCGAAGCCCATGGACGGCTGGGTGTTTATAAGGGGCGATTTCACACGCCAGGAAACGGTTGAGAAGATCCTGGACGAGATAAAAAAATGGGCGGAAAGGTGGGCGGAAAACAACGTGTCCGGTAAAAAGATCGGCGGACGACGGCTGGTGGACGTGGTCATAAGCGACATGTCCCCGAACATATCGGGAATCTACGATGTTGACCAGGCTCGTTCCATAGACCTGGCCACACACGCTCTCAGGTTTGCCGTGGAAAACCTCCGCCCGGGGGGAAATTTTGTCTGCAAGGTCTTCCAGGGACGGGACACAGAGGGTTTCGTGGCGGAGGCGCGCAAAAGATTTCACTCCGTGAAAAGGTATTCTCCTCCCGCGTCCAGAAAATCAAGCAGCGAGGTGTACATAATCTGCCGTGGAAAGAAAACGTCTAAGAAATGATTTCCACGGTGAGCTCTTTTTTTAGAAGTCCGTACCACTCCCTGTTTATCTCGTGGCTCACAGGCACTACGAGAAACGACCCGTACTCGGCGGCGTTTTCGTTGAGGTTCTGGATGAGATGTATCACCGTGCTGAAGCTCTGGGTCTGGGTTGCCAGGTACTCAACGGCGTCAAAGAGAACCACGGCGCCCTCGTTACTGTGGTCGCGCATGAACCCTATTATTGTAGAGGCCAGAGACGAGAGGTTTCCGGGAGACATCCTCGTAAAACCACCCCCGCTCCCCATTTCCGCTCCCGCCCGTTCTGTGTCAGAGCCGGCGTGTTCTCCCGGTATGGTTTCTCCGGGCGGCCGGGGAAAAAAGACAGTGCTGGACGAAACCCCGAGACCTGAGACCCCGCCGGGGACGTCCCCGCTGGCAAAACCGGCGTTCGCTTCCACGTGTCCCCCCGCTTTTTTTGTCAGCCAGATTATCCTGCCTCTGAGGTTGTACAGGGAGCGCAGCTGGTCGGGGTGGCGTCTTGACACAGAGAGCCCGGGGTGGCCACGCTCAACCAGGCGATTGAACAGGTCATAGGCGGCCCCGTCCTCTTTTTCAACGACCAGGTAGCTGTATCCTCTCTCCAGGGGTACATCGGCTCCAGCATCCCTCTCCGGGGGGGTGGGATGTCCGTGGGCCTCTGACAGGTCCAGTCCGATATCGGCTGCTTTTTTTTGCAGTACCGTGCTCAGAGAAGCCATTTTCGTTTTGAGATATATCTGTATCTCTTTTGGATGGTAGCCCCTGGCCACCAGTTTTATTACCTCGTTCCACGCGTCCCGCAGTCCCGACTCGTATCCCTCCAGGAAGGCGATCTTTCTGGCACGTTCGCCGCCGTCACCGGCTCCAGTCATCTCTCACACCCGCATCGCATCTCCTATACGCATATCCCACTATCCTATATACCTGAGCACGTCGTCCGCGGAGGGCTCTTTCGCTCCCTCTGTCCCGCTCTCCTCAAGTTCTTTGAGCTTTGATGTTATAAGGTCTATCTCCTGTGCCCGATCCTCCAGTGCTGAGAAGTCAACGCTGACACCTAGGATAGACGACAGGATTCTGAGCACTTCCTTGGCACTCTTCGGGTCTATGAAATACCCGGATGTTTCCCCCATCAGACAGACACCCTCCATGTTGAAGAGCTTTCCCAGGCCGAGCAGGAGGCCGCTGGCCCCGACTATCCCGCTGCCTGGCTCGTCCTTTTCAAAAACCACACCATATTTCTTCATCTCTTCCACCAGAGGGGGACACGTTGCCGCGCCGAGAACACGAGGCGTCTCAATGAGCCGTCCCAGCCCGTATCCTCCCAGTGTGAAGATCATCTCCACGCCCATCTCCTTTGCCACGGAGAGGACTCTGTAGGTGAGCTCGTACTGTCCCTCCGGGCTTACGCCCTGGTAGTCTCCGACAAGGAAAATCAGGTCGGCCGAACTCCACGGGTAGAAACATCTCTCCCCGCCACCATCTGTTACACCGCCTTCGCTGCCCGTGTTCCCGGCATCTTCATCTCCTGTGCCCGGTCTCCTGTAATAGTACAGGGTGTTTCCAACGAGGCGAATCACGCCGTCCTCTTCAACGAGGACCTGTGGCGGGAAATGCTTTGAGTATATCTTCGCGAACGGCACGGCCTTTATGTTGTCTATGAGATGTTCCGCTGCCAGTTTTCCAACATTCCCCACCCCCGGCAAACCCTCTATCAGGATTGGCCTGTGCAGGGGAGGGACGTCCGCTATCCGGTGGTATATAAACGATGTGTTTTCCATGTGACCACGCCCTTTTATCATTCCATCTTTTTACCTCATCGCACACTTCACACATCCACAAACACAGAACACCCCTGTGGTTTATTAAACCTTCTGTGCCGGCACACTCACAAGCGTGTGCCGTGTGCCCATGTTCATTTTTTTTCGCCGTCTGATGTTTCTTCTCTTTCACGTAGCGTCTGGAGTTTCAGAGCCCTCCTGTACCTGCCGTATCTGTCTTCAGGCGAAAAACGGGGAGGCGCTGCCGGATAAGTCTTTTCACCACAAACGGGGCACACGTCTTTCATGGTGTACCGTCCACACCCGGAACATTTTCTTATCTCCACCCCCAAAGGTCGCCCCCCTATTTTTTCTCCTTTCTGTGGAACTCAACCGTTCCGTGGGTGCCCATGGCTTTTTTTGCCCGCTCATACGCTTTTTTAAGCTCTTCCTCCGCGGTCCTGTAGTCCTCGGCGGTTATCTTTATCATATACTTGGGCGAGCCAAGGGACTTGATCTCCACACGCACCCTGTCGTTTTCCACCTTTTCCGCCTCTTTCAGAGCGTTTTTAACATGCAAGACGCCGTCCGGCTCGGGACTGGTGACTTCCAGCACTCCCCGGACATGGACAAAGGGAGGAACTATGTTTTCCACGGCCACATCCACAAAAACAGGGACCCACTCCCCGCTGAAACCATCCTCTTCCAGACTATCCCTGTCAATAGCGCACTGCTCAAAAGCGTTGTAGAGCGAGCCATATGTGGCAACCAGTTCGTCGGCGAAGGTGTCCCAGCACCAGTCCATGTCTTTTCCCAGCCGCTCCGCAACGACCTCAAGCAGTTTTCTGGCTTTTAGCTCGTTTTTCCACTCCCTTATTTTTTCCCTTTTCTGGTGCTCGTTCACCTGTTTGAGACTCAGGTCCACGTATCCCTTTCTCGGGTCAACCCTGAGCACCTTACACACAACTTTCTGCCCCTCCCGCACGTAATCTCTTATATATTTGACCCACCCCGACGCCACCTCTGCTATGTGTATAAAACCCTCCCTGCCCTCGTACTCGTCAAGGGAGACAAATGCCCCATAGTTTTTTACGTTGGTGACCGTGCACACGACCAGTTCTCCCTCTTCCGGGAGGTCCTCTGTCACCATTTCAATCCCTTTCTCCTGTCTTTATGTTTATCCCACATATTCCACTATTTCGCCCTTGAAGATGGCCTTTCCCCCCGTGGGGGTTGCGAGGGTTGCGCCGCAGACCTGGCACACGACTCTGGTGGACGCCTTTACGAAGGTGATCTGCTCGTTTCCACAGTCCGGGCATTTAACCTTTACAAACCGTCTGTCTTCTTTTATCATCAGACCACCTCACTCTGTGAGCTCAAACTTTTTGGCTCTGAAACTCGGGCTCTGGTGATATTTCCCGCACCGGGAACACTTAAAGCGGATATAGACCCTTTTGGTGGGTTTTTCCCTTCCCTCGGGTTTTGGTCTGGGAAAACCGCCATAGCCAGCGGTCACTCTGCGGAATCTGCGCTGGCCCCATTTAAGTTCGCTCGCTTTTCTCTTTTTGACCTTTTCCACCTCGTGCACCGTGTGGGTCCCGCAGTATGGACAGTATCTCTTGACGTTTCTCGGCATTTTCATATCTATCACCACGTGTGGGATTTAAGGTAAAAAACAACCCCTATTAAAGAATTGCGTGCCCCATCTGCCGGGTTGAGACACCAGAGTGCCCGCCACAAAGACCGCGGACCCGCAACTTACTGTGATGGGGGAGGGCCAACCTCTTTGACCGTGGGCACGTTCTCCCGCTCCGGGGTTATCATCGCCTCTCTATCTTCTATGGCCCTGGCCATCATCTTTATAATGTCTATGTTTTCTTTGAACCACCGGTCCCTCTTTTCAACCTTCTCCCGGCACTCTTTGAGCTCGGCCTCCATCTCCTCGGCTATGGCATAGAGTTTTCTGAACCTCTCGTTGGCCTGGCGGACGGCCTCTTCCATCTCTTTGAGTTTTGGCTCGCATTTTGAGTGCTCTTTTTCAAGGGCGGCCAGTTTTATCTCAAGGTCCCGGAGTTCTCTGTCCCTGCTCTCAATGACCCCTTTGAGCGTGTCTATGAGCGTGTTTTTTTCCTCCAACTCTTTTTCAAGGGCGGCGATCTTTTCTCTGGCCTCTGCGAGCTCTCTCTCCTGAACTTCGTAGGCGGCCAGAAGTTTTGCCAGACGCTGTTTTTCCTGGACGACACCGCTGTCTTCCATTTCTATTCCTCCATCACACATCACACATATTCATCGCGATGAAAGCACTTGCTGTTGAGAGAAAAAGGTTATCCGTATAAAAAAGTTGGGTTACCCCCTCCGCTATTTCAATCCATCTCTATTCCGTTTTCCGCCCAGTTCTTTCTCAAGTATGTCCACGATGGTCTTGGCTCCATTTCCATCTCCATAGAGCGGGGGATGCTCTTCTGGTGGAGAAAAGGTGTCCATCAACCGGATTATGCGCTCTGTGTCCGCTCCCGCGAGAACGTTCCACCCCGCGTCCACGGTCTCAACCCACTCCGTCTCATCCCGGAGTGTTATACACGGCGTGCCGACCACATATGCTTCTTTCTGGACCCCACCGGAATCGGTGAGAACGGCTCTGGCGGCTTTTAATAGGGATATGAATTCGGTGTAGGACAGCGGCGGCAGAAGTAGGACGTTGTCCCCCGGGGACATCTCCGTATTTTCCATGTTCTTCTTTGTCCGGGGGTGGACGGGGAAGACCACGGGCAGGGGGGCGCTGGAAAAAGCGTTGATTATATTCCTCAGCCGTCCGGGATCGTCCGAGTTCTCTGCTCTGTGCACCGTGGCCAGAAAAAAATCTCCGCTGCGGAGGCCGTATTTTTTGAGAACGCTTTCAACGTCCAGTTTTCCGGCAAAGGACAGGAGGACGTCAACCATGGGATCTCCCACCAGGAAAACGCCCTCTGTTATTCCCTCATGGCGCAGGTTTTCCACGGCCTTCTCGGTCGGGCAGAAGAGTATTGACGAGACATGGTCAGCCACCACACGGTTTATCTCCTCCGGCATCCTCCTGTTGAAACTCCTGAGCCCCGCCTCCACATGTGCCACGGGTATGTGCAGTTTTGCAGCGGCCAGAGCACCGGCCAGGGTGGAGTTGGTATCGCCATAGACGATGACACAGTCCACACCCCCTCCGCCAAGTTTTTCAAAGAGCACTTTTTCAATCTTTTTCAGCATCTCACCGGTCTGGTATCCATGGCTCCCGGACCCGACACCCAGATAGACGTCGGGCGGGGGGATGCTCAGTTCCTCAAAAAAAGAGGCGGACATCTCATAATCGTAGTGCTGGCCGGTGTGAACCAGCGTCTCCTCGTGCCCCCTGGAGCGCAGAGCCCTTGAAACGGGCGCCGCCTTCACAAACTGCGGGCGGGCACCGACAACAGACACAACCCTCATGGGCATATCACAACGCACCTCCATCATGCGTATCTCTTTTAATTCCCGGTATGCCGCCGCCGACCCTCAGCACAGTCACCTCCCCGCTTTCAAACCCCAGGACACGCCTTGTGTCATAAACAACAGGTGTCTTCATAACACGGAAATCACCGGGCTGGAGAGAGCGGAACTCGTCCCAGTCGCTCTGTATCACACAGGCGTCGGCACCTTCCAGAGCGCTCTTTATGTCCTCTGCGAGATCAACGGGCTCTTTTTCGGCAAAGTTTTTTCCAGCAGCGGGGTCATAACAGACAACATTTGCTCCCCTCTTTTTGAGCTCCCTCACGATGGGAAAAGCCCTGCTCTCACGCACATCATCCGTCCCGCCCTTGAAGGAGAGGCCCAGCACAGCCACCCTCCTGTTCCGGAGGCCTCCGAGCACTTTTTCCAGCACGTCCACCACATAGACTGGCTGTGACTCGTTTATCTCCAGCACGCTCCTCAGAATGAGCGGCCTGACATTGTTTTCTTCAGCGAAACGTGCCAGAGCCCTCACGTCCTTGGGAAAACAGCTGCCCCCGAAGCCCGGCCCGGCGTTCAGAAAAGACCGCTCAATCCGCCTGTCCATGGCCACGATGTCCATGACACGGTACACGTCCGCCCCAACCCTGTCGCATATCCTCGCCATCTCGTTTGCAAAAGATATCTTCGTGGCCAGAAAAGAGTTGGCAACATATTTCACCATCTCCGCGGTCACAGCATCCGTGACCACAACAGGAGAGCCGAAATCACCGTACAGAGACGAAAGCACGTCCCCCGATCTCCTGTCAAAAGCACCGACCACCACACGGTCCGGGCGCCTCGCATCTTCCAGGGCACTGCCCTCCCGCAAAAACTCGGGCACCATGGCCAGGCCAAAGTCCACACCCGCAACCATCCCCGAAACGCTTTCCAAAGTGTTCCTGACAACCCCAAGCGTGGTGCCGGGCAAAACGGTGCTCTTCACGGCCACAACTGGAAACCCCACACTCTTTTTCATATCCCCCAGGACGTCCCCAACGGAAGCGGCGGCAGAGACGAGCTGAGACGAGTCCATGCTCCCATCAGCGGCAGATGGGGTGTTGACACATATGAGAACCACCTCAAAGCCAGCGAGATCGCCATAAGAATCTGACGCACGGAGATTTCCCGAAGAAACCACACGTCCCAGGGCTTCTTCCAGCCCCGGCTCAAAAAAAGGGGGCACGCCCCTGTTCACCATGTCAACACGAGCCCTGTCCACGTCCAGACAGAGCACCTCGTGTCCCTTTTCCGCCAGGGAGACCCCGGTGACAAGCCCCACATATCCTGTGCCAACGATGCCAACCTTCATGGTGGAGAAAAACAACCCCCGATATATAAACATCTCCGAACCAAAGAAAGGGTTAAGAACAACCCCGCCTTTCTATACCACATGCCAGCACCAGTCACAAAAGCCGTCATCCCCGCAGCCGGGCTGGGAACCCGTTTTCTGCCAGCAACAAAAGCCATGCCCAAAGAGATGCTCCCCATAGGAACAAAACCGGCCATCCAGTATGTCGTGGAAGAGGTCGTTGCCAGCGGAATAGACGACATCCTCATAATAACAGGAAGGGGAAAGAGGGCGATAGAAGACCACTTTGACCACTCAGTGGAACTGGAGCAGATCCTCGCTGCCAGAGGAGAAAAAGAAAAACTGGCAGAGATAAAGAACATAGCGGAAATGGCATCCATACACTACATACGCCAGAGAGAACCCCTCGGCCTCGGACACGCGGTATACGCTGCCAGACACCACACGGGAGACAAAACCTTCGCCCTCCTCCTGGGCGACGACGTGGTCTTCTCAAAAACACCCGCCATAAAACAGCTCATGGAAATCTACGCCCGACACAAAAAAACGGTGGTGGCGGTGGAACGCCTCCCACGGGAAAAACTCCACAACTACGGCGTGGTGGAGATAAAAAAAAGGCTCAGCGACAGCCCGCCAACATACGAACTGTGTGGAATAGTGGAAAAACCGGAGCCGGGCGAAGAACCAGGCGACCTCGCAGTCCTGGGAAGATACATCCTCACCCCCGCCATATACACCCACATCTCAAAAACACCCCCCGACCAGCGAGGAGAAATACAGCTAACCCACGCCATAGACATGCTCATAAAAGAAGAAGGCGCCGTCGCCGTGGAAATAGAAGGCAAAAGATATGACATAGGCACTCCGGAGGGATGGCGGGAGGCGAACAGCTTTCTGAGATAATATTATTTATTCATCGTTAACTCATTTTTTAGGTTTTTTTCCAGTATAGCGATTATATCCTTGAAATCCAACAGGTTATTCTCGTCCGCGGATGAAAACGAATAGTTCGTTGCCTCTCTAAAATCATACCTTTTGAGATTTTCAATAACCGTTTGGTCGTAAAAAAGAGGCAACCGAACGAACATCTTCTCGTTTTCAAGAAGAAACTCTTTCTCGTCGTTGTTCAACAGTTCCTCGTGGGTTTTCTCTCCCGGACGCTTGCCGGTTATTTTAACATGGTCTGCTGGGTAACCGCGCACTTCCAAAAACGCCCTTGCCAGGTCCCCTATTTTTATAGAGGGCATCTTGAAAATAAACGTTTCTCCGCGTTTTCCCATAACCATGGCGGAAAAGATAAGATATACGCTCTGAGACACGTCCATAAAAAACCGTGTCATGTCTGGGTCTGTTACTGTTATCTTTTCTCCCGCCCTCAACTGCTTGTCCCAGATCTCAAGCACAGACCCTCTTGATGCCAGGACGTTGCCGAAACGAACTACGGAAAAACGTGGGGCGTTGTCTTTGTTATACGACGAACAAAACGCAGATACCAGCCTCTCTGCCAGAAGTTTTGTCGCCCCCATAACATTTGTAGGATTCACCGCTTTATCGGTGGATATAACGACGACCTTCTCAACCCGGTTGTTAACCGCCGCGTTGATCACGTTCTCTGTGCCTATCACGTTGGTTTTTACAGCCTCAAAAGGGTTCATCTCACACATTATCACATGTTTCATGGCGGCGGCGTGGAAAACTATGTTCACTCCTTTAAATGCCCTTTCCACAGCGCGGGCATCTCTCACATCCCCATATATGACATGAACTTTATCTGAAAAGGCCTGTTTAGCATAAAAAAGTTCGGTTTCTCTGTTATCAAAAATGATGATCTTTTTTGTAGAGTATTCGTCGACCAACCGGCGAACGATTTCTCCTCCTATACTACCAAGTCCACCGGTTACAAGAACAGTTTTATCTTCCAGAGCGTTTTTTATCTGCTCTTCCTCAGTAAGTCCTAAAGGTCTTTCAGCATTGGCTCTCATTAGCCCTCCGCTCCTTTTCCTCTTTTTCAAAGAACGTTTTTATTGAACCGGTTATATATTCTATCTCTTCAGATGTCATATCAGGAAATATGGGAAGTGTCAGAACCTCTTTAGAAATCTTTTCTGTAACAGGCAAGGAGATACCCCCGTATCCCATACCGACGTAAAAAGATGTTCTGTGGATCGGGTTAAAATAAACCCTGCTCATTATTCCACGCTTTTCAAGATGTTTCTTTAAAGCATCTCTAGTTTTTTTTCCTCCTGAAACACGTACTGTGTACATCTGATATACATGAAAATGTCCAGCAGGTTCCACGGGTGTTCTTATTCCTTCAACATCCGACAGAGACTCTGTTATTTGAGAAGCCACGGACCTTCTCATTGAAATGAGCTTTTCAACCTTCTTGAGCTGGGATATACCCAGTGCTGCCAGAATGTTAGCCATGCGGAAGTTATACCCAAGAGATACATAATCCATGTATTCTGTAGAATTAAAATAATCCGCCGTTTCGGCTCTTCCGTGTGATCTAACGAGCTTTGCTCGTTCATATATATCGCGGTTGTCTGTTACTATTGCGCCGCCTTCTCCTGTGGTGAAAATTTTTGTTTGGCAGAAGCTAAGAGCGGCGGATTGACCGAAACACCCCGCAAAAACATCATCTTTTTTTGCCCCAAAGGACTCCGCGGTATCTTCTATCAAAATGATGTTGTGGTCTTCCGCTATCTCACGCAGAGCAGTTATATCTCTGGCCACCCCTCCACCATAGTGCATGGGCATTATGACTTTTGTGTGCGACGTTATCTTTTCCTGCACATTTTCAACATCCAGACCAAAGGTTTCTTCTTCTATATCGGCGAAGACCGGCTTTGCTCCTACAAAAAGAACAGAGTTGGCAGTAGATATAAACGAGAAAGAAGGTACAACGACTTCATCCCCCTGTCCCACCCCGTGAGCTAACAGCAGTGCATGCAGGGCAGAAGTGCCCGAATTAAAAACAAGAGCATATCGCCTTCCAAGAAACTCCGCGATTTTCTCTTCAAATTTTTTCACTTCTGGACCGACGGCCCAGAACATGCCACGCTCAATAGCTTCTTTGACAGCGTTGACATCTTCTTCATCCCAGTATATGCGAAAGAGAGGTATTTTCCATTCACTCATCCTCTGCACCTCTCATTTCTTCCTCCGTGAGAGGGCGTATAACTCGCGCGGGGACACCGAACGCCAGAACGTTTGGAGGTATGTCTCTGTTAACGAAGCTGAACGCTCCCACGACTGAATTTTCACCTACACGAACGCCGGGCATGACTACACTGTGACTCCCGATTCGCGCATTTTTTTCTATAACGACTTTGCCCTTTTTTCCGTCTATTGTTGAAATTGAATAAATTGAACAATGGGATCCTATTTGTGCGTTCTCCCCTATTTCAACTCCGAAAGCGGCATTTATGTATGTGAAGGCGCCGATATCGCACCCATAACCGAGAACGAGATTCTCCGGGTGCTGGCACATCCAGTTCCACTTGGTGAGACTCCTCTCGTCAAACTCAGGTTTTTTCCACGTTTTGAAACGGGCTGTCATCATCTCCTCATATTTTTGAGTGTATTTAATTGTATCCACTTATCAATAGAGGGTATTTTCCAAGCACTTTTTGTACAGGTCCAGCATTTTTTCACTTTCTTTTTCCCAATTAAAATATTTTTCTATTATATTACGATTGTATTTGATCATTTCTGCTTTCTTGTTTTCATCAATATTAAGGAAGCGTTTTATACTTTTTTTGATTTCTTGAGCATTAACTTCTTTTAAAAATAGAGCGTTCTTTTCGTCTTCAAGAAACTCTCCGTATACTGGGAGTTTTGAGACAATAGGGATGCTTCCACAGGCCATGGCTTCCTGGATTGAAGAAGAGAACTGGTCATGGATTGGTATAGAAAAAACAGCATCTGAGATCTGGAAAATCTCTGCCATTTCATATGCGTTTAGCTCTTTTTCTATTAAAGAGATGTTTTTACTTATTTTGATTTTTTCAACGACTTTGTTGTATATCTCATTGTCTCTGGAAAGACCGGTTAATATCAAGAAGTATACTTTTAAGTCCGGATTTTCTTTAGTGAACTGGTGAAACCCCTCTGTCAACAGGTCTACTTGATATAACTTAGTTAAATGCCTTGGGCTACAGAACACAATGTTATCTGAAGGTATGCCCCATTTATTTCTAAGCTGTCGTTTTTTTTCCGGAGAAGGCAAATCGAAAATGGTCAGGTCAACACCCCACCTGTTTATAACAATATTTCTATTTTTTAAATTGAACTTTTTATATACATATTTTTTAGTGTATTCATTAGTTACTATAATAGTATCAGCAGATTTTAGAATCTTTTTAACTGTAAAGTAATTTTTCATAGACGTAGTAGGAAATTTAAATACATCAGTACCCCACACCTGCATAACAAAAGGATGAAATCCTGTTAAATATCCCCACCACCCATAAAGAGCCACGTAATGGGCATGCAAAATGTCCGGTTTGTATTCTCCCATCTTTTTTCTTAGGTCTTTTTTCAAATTCATAGACCTAGTGAATTTATTACCGTGAAATTTCACCTGCGCAATTTCAACGCCTTTAAAAATGCGGTCTGATTGTTCATACAGATACGTGGGGTCATATCGTGTAAAGAGAACAACGTGAACGCCTTTTTCAGAATAAAATCTGATCCACCTCTGGAGATGGGGGCTTAAAGGATTACCTATCAATGCGAGAGTAATATTTTCACCCATAATGCTTGTACATGTAAGACAAAGAGCGTATATAGTTTATGGTAGTATCATTTTGTGTAACCTGTCTTCAATAGTATTTAAAGGCCGATGGGTGCGATGTTGATTATTAATATAAAATATAATAATATAAATATAATATTTCGTTGTTGGGCTTTAACGTGTTTTTTGGTGTGGGCACATGTGAGCCGTATTTCTACGATGTCCTTCGGTGGCTGGAGTAATTTCTCGTCTATATCTGTTGTGGTACCCGTGTGCTATTTCGATTGGTTTAGGACTACGCGCCAGGTCAAAATGTCCACAAAGTTAATAAAGGCGAATAAAAATGGAAACTGGGAAAGGTGGCTCTATGCCAGAATTGATTGCTTTGGAGTTAGGAAGACCTAAAAAAGAGAAATTTACCCTTGGTGGAGTGGGCAATAGAAACAGAAAGAGATTACACGCATTCTTAAAAGAAAAAGATAACTTTTTTGCTAGCCCTTTTCGGCTCCATCACATTATCGCCTCCGGTGTTGCTATTACTAATATCGATAAAGGAGTAGTAATGACCGGCGTGATAAAAAACAATCATGAGGCAAATTATGAGGCAATATCATCATCTTGAACATGGAGACGCCATAGCCCTGCACAAGTTTTAGGGATATATGAGTGACAGGAGTGGAAACATGTATAGTACAAAGACGAAGATTGCGGCAAATACTCTTGCCAACAGTTTTGCTCGGCTATGGAGATACGCTCTCAACTTCATCCTGTTTCCATTCATAGTCCATCATGTTGGAGCCGAGATGTATGGCATTTGGCTCTTAGTAGGTAGTGTAACAGGATATTTTGGACTGTTGGATTTTGGCTTTGGAACAGCCTTAGTAAAATATGTGGCCCAGTATAATGCTAGGGGAGACAAGGAGACAATTAATAAAATGATTAATTCAGTTTTTCTTTTTTACATTGGAGTTGGACTTATTATATTTTCTGCACTTATACTTATAGGAACATCGGGTTTGTCTCTGTTCAAAATAGATACTGAGGACTATTGGATAGCTAGATATATTTTTTATATAACGGCAGTTACCAGTCTGACCAGTTGGCCTATACGTTCATTTCAATCGATATATGCGGGCCTTCAGCGATACGATATCGCAGCCAAACTGACTGTTTTTGGGAGTTCTGTTAATGCTGCTATTACATGGGTTGTTCTTTCGTCAGGGTACGGGATTATTGAGCTCATATTCTTTCAGGTAATAGCAAGCACACTCCTACAGGTAATTCACATCTTCGTAATCCACAGGTTAGCACCTTACATCACACTTAAACGGGAATATATGACGACAAAGACATTGCGCAACATATTCACCTTCAGCGTTGTTATCTTTTTCACAAATATAGCTGGCATGATTATTCTTTACACTGACCAGATCGTGCTCGGAGTGTTTCTTTCCATGTCTGCGATTACATTCTATTCTGTAGCCAGAAAGTTGCATCAGGTTGTGCAATCAGTTTGGTATCTATCCGGAAGCGCTCTCCTTCCTGCCATCACTGAAATGGACACTCTAAAGGAGAAAGAAAAGATTGAAAGAATCCTGTATACGGGCAGCAAGTATAGGTGTGCGATCACATTTATGGCTCTTGTTCCAATTTTTGTTCTCGCAGATCACATTATTCGTTTCTGGATGGGAGAAAGTTATGAATGGATAGGATTGGTTGCAAGGGTCTATCTTTTATATTGGTTCATACTGGCTCCTTTCGGGACTATAGGAAACACTCTATTAGCAAAAGAGCGGTTCAAGCCGATACTTTATTTAAACATGGGTAACGCCGTACTCAATTTATTATTAAGTATAATTCTTGTTAGATATTATGGCCTTCTGGGAGTAGTTCTTGGAACCACCATACCATACTTCGTCGTGATGCCGTTGATACACAGACATGCCTGGAGACTTCTCAAAATAGATGTGCGGAGATACACTAGGGAAGTCCTGGCAGTCCCGTATGTTCTTTCTCTATTCGTAGGGGGGCTACTGTATGGTCTTCAAATGTATCTCCCCCCCACCGGGTTGATGATGTTGGTGGCATATCTTATTATCGGTACCGGGCTGTTCGCAGGGCTGTTTTACATATTAGGATTGTCCCCAAAAGAAAAAAGCGATGTCAAAGAAATCCTTGTCCATTTAAATCCAATCAGAAGACGAATCTAGATAGTTCGCTCCATAAAAAGTGAACAACAACATGCACAGGCAGGCCTTGATAGAAATTTCCATACACATTTTTTGTCCAATATTACAGGCACCGGAGATTGCAGGTGCTGTTAATCTCAACACACTCTGTTTTTGGAAGAGTATTTTTTCATAGCCGAGGAGAAACGACCAGTATTAAGAGGTTATGATTCACCCGTCTAAAATTTATCTCTCACCTATTTTTTTCGCCGGAACACCGGCTACTATTGCATAGGGCTCCACATCTTTTGTAACAACTGCACCTGCCCCCACAATGGCCCCATCCCCGATTGTAACCCCCGGAAGGATTATCGCACCTGCTCCAATCCATACATCATTTCCAATTGTGACCTTTTTGAAATCGTGGCCCTGGAGCCTGATTGGTTTGTCTCGGTTTTTAAACCGATGATTGGCAGAGTGTATTATCACTCTGGGACCGATGAGAACATCATTGCCTATTTTCACCCCGCCTCTCGCATTTATCCATGTCCACATATTGATGACAACATTGTCCCCGCATTCTAGGTATTCGGGACATTCAATCCTGACATTCCTGTTCATCCACAGATTGTTCCCGATTCTCTTTGCAACTCGTTTATAGAATTTTTCTCTAAGGTCGTATCCGATTTTTAATGGCACTTTTTCCAGGACAACGGCGATCAGTTCCTTTATTTTTTTATTCATTTTTTCTGCGCTCCCATTCTTTTTTCACCTTTCTTTGGATGATCCGGAGATATATCCTATATAACTTCATGAATAGGAAGAGCCTCTTTCCTTTTATCCTGTCGGCTTTTTCCCAGAGTGCGAGGTATTTCTTGAACGTTTTATTATCCGTGACCTGAATTAGATATCTCAGTTGTTGAAGGTGACATTTATGATATTTTTCTCCAGAATATATGAGCAGGTAATCATCATATCGTGAATATCTGAAGAACCCGAGCTCCAGCCGAAACCGCTTCAGATTCGCCTCCAAGGTTCGTACCCCTTCATCAAAAAGCTCCTTTGCCTCAGGATCCTTTGTTACCTCCCAATATTCGTGGAGGCTGATCACAGCGAACATCATACCGTTCAATACGTTTGCTGATTTTTCGCAAACGTATTCATCATACCAGAGATATCCCTTCTTATCCTTCCTTGCGACACCGCCGTCCTCCACTGTGGCTTTGAATGAATTAAATGCTAATTTGGCTGTTGAAAGATATTTTTCATCCCCCGTGATCGTCCACGCGCGGATTAGAACGCTCATTGCTAATCCTTGCGCCATAGCGGATATCCACGGAGCTTTGCAACGATAGCCTGGAGATATCCAATCAAAATTGTAGTGCCATACCACAAAATCTTTTTTTGGGATAGCATTCTCCACCAACCAATCAGCGTGTGAAAGAAACAAGTTTTTGGCAGTAGCCGATCTGGTATCATAATACTTGTTGTATTCTCCTAGTGCATAAGTAGCAATGGCCACCGGGTTGTATTGTTCTCCCAATTTTCTTTCAATGTAGTTTATTGTGATCACGCCTTTTTCATCTAGTTTATAAGTATATGCTTTGGATTTTTTGAACATCGTATTGAAGAAATCGTCTATAAAATACTTCTTGTAAATGCCCGGGGTCATCATCAGTGTGCATCTTTCCTAGATATAAAAGTTTATCTACCCTTCTTTCGTTAACGTGTCGATGAAAAGGGTCCTTGTTGTAAGTTACCTGTTTCCGCCTCTACATTGTGGGGTGGGCCGGGTTTCAAAACTTGTAAAATATTTGCCCCAATATGGCTGGGAACCAACGGTCCTCACAGTCAAAAGATCTATCTTTCGGCCCATATATGATTATGAATCTATGAAAGATATTCCCTCAGGGATTGAAATCATTAGAACACATTCTCTGGAATACGACAGCAGAGCGTTCTGGAAATTTTTCAGCATTCCCGATCAAGCAGTTGGATGGGTTCCGTTTGCTATAAAGGCGGGGGTTTCATATGCCAAAAAACACAAAATTAACGCGATTCTTAGTTCCTCCCTCCCCTCCTCGTCCCACCTTGCCGCGTACTGGATTAAAAAATACACCGGCCTTCCATGGGTGGCAGATTTTAGAGATCTTTGGACACAAAATCCTTTTGTCGAAATCCATGGCATCCGTGCGAAAATAGAGAACTGGATGGAAAGAAGTGTTGTGGAAACAGCAGATTTTATCACGGGCATAAATCCACAGCTCATAAATCAGCTAATATCCAAATACCCAATGAAAAAAGACAAGGCAAAAAGCATCTATACTGGTTTTGATCCCGATGATTTTTTCAATCTCCCCCCGCCTCGTTTCCAAGACAAGGTTATCTTTACCTATATAGGAAGTTTATATGGTCGGAGAAAGGCAGATTATTTCCTTGAGGCACTTGCACGCTTGGATCCCACCATCCGAAATAAAATTGAGGTGAATTTCATCGGTCGCAACAATAGCGCACGAGTAAAGGCTCAGGAATATGATCTTGAGAACATTGTAAAGTTTATGGATGAGATACCACGACCGGAAGCTTTGAAGAAAGCAGCAGAATCAAACGTTCTTCTCCTATTTATTGGGCGCGGAAGGGGAGAAGAAGATATTCTCACTGGGAAGATATTTGAGTATCTTGCACTGCACAGACATATTTTAGCTATGATACCGCCTAAAGGAGCAGCCAAAGACCTGTTAGAGAAGAACGGGAACTGTACTATTGTGCCTTATGATGATGTTTCGGCCATAAAATGTGCATTGGAGCGTATTATAACAGGCCAAATATATCAAAAATGTATACCGACAAAGCCACCTACAGCGATGTCCATGGCAGAGCAGTTTTCAAAAGTGTTGGATGCCCTCGTTAACTAGAAGTATTACCGTTGAGTGATATATCATAGAGATCTTCAAGCGATGGGAGCCGAAGAAAGAAGGAGGTAAAGAGGGTCCTCCTGTCGGTTGTTGAGAGGGGAGAGGGATGAACTTGGCATGGATTTCCCTTTCGGTTTTGACTGCGTTTACCTCCCTATCCCCTCATATACAATCCCGGTGGCCAAGATGTCGTCTTTTTTGAGTATGTTGTGGCCGTCAACAACAGCTTTTATGCCGTTTTCTCTCAGCAACTCTGCTGTTATCTCTTTGAACTCGGGGTGGGGGTCACTATGACGACGCACTCATAGGGTTTAATACGGCCTTCTACAAGACATGTTCATCATCTTTCGGCGTTTATTTTATGCAATATGCGTTTTTTAATGGAAGTAATCAGTTCATGATAACTGTACCAGCGGCACGGGTGGATTAATATTTGAATCCTGGAATTCAGGGGGATCTTTTTTATATCCAGCATCTCAGGGTGCCATAGTTTACCTCCTCTAACGGTCTGGCAATCTGAAAAGTAATAATCGTATGGTAAGAAATACGCCTCGTATTCAAGATCAAATTCTTTTAATGTCCCCTTTTCAAATATGACCTTTTTATCGCCGATGCGGACATAATCTGTATTCGGAAAGTTTGGATGCGGTTTTTCGCATTCCTTAAAAAAGTAGTAATTGATGTATTTATAATGGTCGTGATACTTTGAACCGTGCGCGGCGGTGCCTACAATCTTAATGCCGTTTTTTCTCAGATAAGATAGTTCCTTTCTCAAATACTCTCTTGGGCTTATTCTATAAACTATCTGGAGGGTTAGAAGGTCATTGTGAAAGCCTATTTCATGGCCGTATTCGTCCTGGATTGTGCGTAAAATGTCTATCACGGATTCGTTGCGCACGATTTTTCCATCCTGTACCTTGAAATAGTAGGGGGCAGTGTGGAGTATAAAATATGTCGTTTGTATGCCCAATTTCGCTTCTATCTTTGCCATCCTTAGAGCGGATTCTAAACTGTGATCAACGTCGTGTCTTATGCCTAGGAGTATCTTATCTTCGGTTGGGCGTTTGGAGAATTCTCTGAGGGGTATGATTTCTACGTTTTTATTAGACAAGAGATTCGCGAGGAATTTACGATATTTGTCCATGTGGTATGTTCGCACCCTGTTTATGTCCGGGAGCCTTTTGTAAATCTCATCTTTTATATTCACAGTCTCACCTTTTATAGGTATTTTATCAGTTCGCAGGATTTTTTCCTGTATTCCTTCATCGGCCGAGCATATAAGTATTTTTTTGGAGAGCCTGTATGGCTCATACTGTGCAGATAAATGAAACCCCCCCGAGTAATTTATATATACGCCTAATACCCTCTTTGTTTTAATATGTTGACAACGAACCCCCGTCTCATAAACTTTGAGAAAAACCAGTGGGCCAAAAAAGAGGATCTGGAGGCGTTGCAGAACAAACTCCTGAGGGCCCTCATAAAACACGCCTACAGGAACGTCCCTTTCTGGCACAGGGAGATGAAAAAGCGGGGTCTGACACCGGACGACATAAAAACGGCGGCGGACCTGCAAAAGTTGCCCATTGTGGACAAGGAGATGATGAGGGACAACCCCGATTTCCTGGCCAGAAACAAGGAAAAGTTCGGGTTGCACGTCCACAACACCGGCGGTTCCACGGGCCGCAGTTTCAGGTATTATCTCACCAAAAACAGTATGTACGCAACGGGGCGCTGTCAGCTGAGGGGGTGGCGCTGGGCGGGATACAAAAAGGGAGACCGGATAGTGACTTTTACGGGAGGCGGCCTGGGCCGGAGCGATCTCACTCTTGAGTGCATAGGATGGAACGAGGAAATACTTGATGAGTACATAGAAAAAATAAACAAATCAAACATACAAATATACAGGGGGGTGCCCTCTGCTCTCTATCATTTCGCTTTGCACGTAAAGAAGCGTGGCATTGATATGAGAAAAAAGGCGGTTTTTTCCACTTCGGAGGTGCTTCTCCCCGAGTACAGGAGGGTTATAGACGAGGTTCTCGGAGAATGTTTTGACCACTACGGTGTGAACGACGGGGGGGTGAACACATATGAGTGCGACAGACACGAGGGCTTTCACATATCGGTTGACAGAAGCATCCTGGAGCTTATAAGAGACGGAGAAAACGTGTCACCCGGAGAAGAGGGGGTCGTTGTGTCCACGGACCTTTTCAACTATGCCATGCCCTTTATCAGATACCGGCTCAACGATGTCGCCGTCATGAAAGAAGAGCCATGTTCCTGTGGCAGGACACTGCCCCTCCTTGGCCCGGTGAAAGGCCGGACCACGGACTACATAGTCACAAACAACGCCGTCTTTAACGGAACTGAGCTGGCCAACCACTTTCTCTCCGCTCATCTGCCCATGATCGCCTTCCAGATAATTCAAAAGAGCAAAACTGACATCCTGGTAAAGGTGCAAAAGAAAGAGGGGTGGGGTGAGGAACATGAAGTGTTTATAAAAAACACCATCTGGAAGTTTGACAGAGATGTCAGCATAAGCTTTGAGTACGTGGACGACATACCAAAGACACCAACGGGAAAAAGCAGGTATGTTATAAGCAACGTTCCCCCGCCGTTCTAACTTGAGAGGGAGTTGTAGAGGTCTACGAGCTTTTTTGCCTCGTTCTCCCAGTTGAACTCTCTCTGTGCATCAGCCATATGTTTTATTTTTTCGCTGTAAACCTCCGGTCTGAGCAACTCTTTCAACACACTGACCAGCTCTTCGGGGTCTTCCGGGTCGCAGGTTATTCCTATGTTGTATTTTACGACGGGTTTTTTCATCTCCGGAAAATCGCTTACTACGATGGGTATCCCACCCATTATGTATTCCCCTATTTTGTTCGGGAGACTGTAATAATAGCTCTTTGAAATGTTCTCTATCAGACAGAGGCCCACATCAGCCGATGCGATGTGCTCCAGCAACTGTGTGGGAGGGACGGGGTCTGCGATTATAACGTTTTTAAGCCCTCTTTTTTTCACAGCCCCGGCGAGTTCTTTTCTGAGGGGCCCGGGTCCCATGAGAACGAAGACGCACTCTTCAATTCTGGGAGCAGCATCAAGCACGGTGTACAGTCCCCGCCCCTCCTGGAGTGCACCAACATAGAGGACGATTTTTTTGTCTTCCGGTATACCGTATTTTTTCCTCAGAACATCGGTTTTTGTCTGAGGTATATACATGGCGTAGTTTGAGATGATGACGGGCTTTTTGACTCCGTGAACGCGTTTTATCGTATTTGCACAGGTTTCGTTTACAGTAATAATGCGGGCGTATTGCCTGGCCATGACTCCTTCCATCAATGTGACCAGACGCCTTTTTTTGGGAGACATCTGGACGTACACATAGCACTCGTGGGAGTCGTATATGGCTGGCACACCAATGGTCTTCGCTGCTATCCACCCGGAGAGCAGCGCTACATAATCGTGGACGTGATACACATCTGGTTCCTCTGATATCGCCACTTCCAGAAACCGCTTGTTTATCCTGAACAAAAGAGCCCTCTCAACCATCCCGAAAAAGAAGTCGGCGACCCTGTCCGGGAGGAGTTTTATGAGGGAATATGTCCAGTGCCCGTGTTTTTTACCACCCCTGCCTCCACCGGTCTCTTTTCCGAGTCCCACGCACCTGATGGGCGCGCCAAAAGCGTCAACGTATCCTTCTGTGTATCTCTCGTCGTATAATGCTATGACAACTTCATGCCCTGCCTCTGTTAAACTCTTTGCCTCTTTCAGCACCCGCGAGTCCGTCAGCAGGAGTTCGTATTTGTTCATGAGCAGCATGCATATTTTCAAGCGCTCACCTCTTTTTCACATCGCCTTCTGGCAGAGAGCCGTTTTTTGCCCAAAGCCCGGTAAAGTCTAACCAGTTTCTTCTCCTCGTTTTCCCACGAGTATTTCTCTCTGACGGATAGGACGTTTCTTCTCTTTTTTTCGTATGCGTCGCTGCTCAGAAGGGAGCGGAGGGCTTTGACAATGCTCTCTATATCGTCGGGGTCAAACACAACGCCTATGTCTTCTCCTAGTATTATTTTTCTCATCTCCGGGAAGTCGCTAGCGGCGATGGGGATTCCAGCCATGATGTAATCGCCTATCTTGTTTCCCAGGCTGTAATAGTTGTTGGGACAGGTGTTCTCTATGGGATGCAGACCCACGTCTGCTGAGGAGAGATACCTCATGAGGTCTTCCTGTTTTATTCTGTCACGGAAGGATATGTTTTTTACGTCCTCAGAGCGGGCTCTTTTCATGAGGGAATCCCGTAGAACACCATTCCCCACCATGACCACGTGTACCTCGGGCATCTGTTTCGCCACGTCCACGAGTTTTTCGACCCCCCTATCCGGCGACAGGTTGCCGTGATATATCAGTATCCTGGCAGATGGGGGTATGCCCAGATTTTCACGCAACAGGTTGCTCCGGGCCAGCGGCGTCTGTTTGCGGAAGTTGCGCAAAACAACCACTTCCTTTTCCAGGCTGTATATCTTTTTCAACAGGCCCGCAATGGAATCGTTTACGGTGATGACAGCGTCACATCTCCGTATCATAGAACCTTCAAAAAATCGTATAAAAAATCTTCGTAATTTATAATTTTTTTCTCCGGGGAAGAATTCATGCGAGTCATAGACACAAAGAGATTCCGTCATTCTGGCACAAAAAAGAGCAGAGGGAAGCGCAGAGAGATCGTGGGCATGATAAACGTCGGCTTTCAAGCCCAGCAACAGTCCGATGTACATCGGTCTCACACTCAGACCTCTGTCAAGAAATGCCCTTGAAAAAAGGTGGACAACGTGCTGTGCCACCAGGTCCGCCAGCCACTCAAACGATTTACGCCCCCGGGTCCCGGCGCATTTAATCCCGACCCCGTCCACATATATGGTTTCTACATCAAAAGACCGGTCGTCGCAAGCTATTATCACATCATGTCCTGCTTTAATAAGTGTCTGTGCCTCTTTTAAAACACGCCCATCGTATCTCAGCGTTCTGAGGTCTTTGGGGTAGACCATACAGACTCTCACTTCTCGTCCTCCGCCGGTTTAAGTTTCCAGACACACTTAAACATCCTAAACGTGTGAAATATGGGTTATATAATCCTGTCGGTTGTTTTGTCATCCCTTGTCCGCTCAGAAAATATTAAGTCCACCCCATGGTTTTGCAGAGAACATGCAGCCCCGGCTGACTAGATTGCTCGCATCTTTGCTCCCGTTTAACACTCTGAGAAAAATCGCCTACAGAATATGCAGGGGTGTGAAGATAGGAAAAAAAAGCAGGATAGGGTGGCTCTGTGTGCTGGACGCAGACGTCGTGGACATAGGGGACTTTGTCTCAATCGGGTGCTTTAACCTGGTCACAGACGTAAAACTCTTCAAAGTGGGCGAACACGGGATAGACCCATCAAAAGAAAAGGGGGGCCGGAGTGGTCTTCTGAGAGGAGGTGTTAAGATAGGGAGTTTTAACATAATAAAAGGCGGTGGGGAGATAGTCATAGGAAAGAATGTGAGGATGGGAAATTTCAACAGCATACGCGGCAGATACGATGAGAATCTGGGAGAACTGTGCGAAGTGACAGACAGACACTATTTTGACACATCACGGGACATATATATCGGACGGGCCTGTGTAATAGGTGGTGTAGATTCTTCTTTCTGGACCCATGGAGCAGACAGAAAACCTGCTCCCATTTTCATAGGAGATCACGTGTGGATAGGCGCCGGTTGCAAATTTAACATGGGGGTGCGAATAGGCCCGGTCACACTCGTGGGAATGGGCTCTGTCGTCACAAAGAGCTTTGAGAAAGGAAATCTTTTCATAGCGGGAAACCCGGCGAAGGTAGTGAAAGAGAATTATGACTGGAGACGGGCGGACTGGAGCTAAACAGGAGGATAAAGAATGTCTGTGTACAACTTCACCGTTCAAAAGGTAATCTTTCCAACCTTTGACCTCATGAGAGGCACGAAGAACATGAAATACCTCAAAATTCTCCGAAAAACCCAGTGGCATAGCCCGGAAGAAATAAAGAAACACCAGCAAAAAGAACTGAGACGACTGATAAAAACTGCTTACGAAAATGTCCCATACTACCACCGTCTCCTCAGGAGCAGCGGCCTGAAACCGGACGACATAAAAACCATAAAAGACCTAGAAAAGATTCCGCCACTGACAAAAAAGGAGATAAGGGAGCACACAGAAGACCTCCTGAATCCCGAACTTTTCCCCAGAACCACCGCCTTCTATACGGGTGGAACAACGGGAGAGCCGGTTAAGTTCTATCTCACCAAGGACAGAGTCAGCTGGGGCTCTGCAGCTGACTATCGGGGGATGGAGTGGGGCGGACACCATATAGGCGACAAACAGGTTCTGATATGGGGGGCTCCCATAGACCTGGCCGCACATCGGAGGCTGTCATATAAAATCAAGAGAGCGGTGGCGCGGAGAAAGATTTTCAGCGCATACGACCTCGGAGACGACGCCCTAGAAAAGATAGCCAGAGATGTGCTGAAATTCAAACCGAAGACCATAAAGGGATACGCATCCGCCCTCTTCCTGTTTGCCAGGTACGTTGATTCCCACGACATAAAGATACCCCTCAAAGCGGTTTTCAGCACGGCAGAAAAACTCCACGATTTCCAGAGGGATTTCATCTCATCCACGTTTGAATGTGATGTCTTTGACGGCTACGGCGGCAGAGAGACATCGCTGGTGGCGTATGAATGTGATCGCCATGAAGGTCTCCACATCTCGGAGGAAAATGTGATAGTAGAAGTGGTAAAAGACGGAGAAAGCGTCGTGGAGGAGACGGGAGAAATATATATAACGGATCTGAGAAATTTTTCAATGCCATTCATACGATACAGGGTGGGTGACGTCTCGGCCATACGAGAAGAACTCTGCTCTTGTGGACGTGGCCTCTCTCTTTTGAGGGGTATAGAGGGACGAATAACTGACTACCTTATAACACCGGACGGTAAGAGAATACACGGTCTCCTTTTTGCTGTTCTCACCCAGTTACCAGAAGGACAGTGGATGGAAAAGTTCCAGGTATATCAGAGCGATCTCTATCACATAAAGATATTTGTCAAACCAAAACAAAGGCCAACGGACAAAAACCTGGCGTGGGTAAAATCGGTGGTGCAGAGGGAGGTCGGCGAGAGCGTTGACGTTGAGGTTGAAATCGTTGACAGAATACCCCCCGCCCCATCCGGAAAAACCCAGTACGTTGTTTCCCGTGTACCACCTGATAGTGTAGGAGGGGAAACGGGTTGAAGGATGCAGCAGAAGAAGGGCTGAAGGTGGCTTTGCTCGGACCCGCCAACTCTGTACATGTCCAGCGGTGGGCCAACTACTTCAACGACATAGGATGGGAAGTACACGTCCTGTCCTACACTTTTCCCGGAGAAAATAAGCTGCGCCCGGATGTGTCTTTTCACCACCTCTTCCACCTCAGATACGCCGAGAACTTCATTGAACCCGTCAACAGACGTGTGCGTGTGCGTGAAATAAAGAAGATTCTGGGAGAAATAAAACCGGACATACTCCACGCCCACGACCTGGCAAAATACGGGGAATACGCCTATCTCTCCGGTTTCAGACCATATATCCTGACAAACTGGGGTCTGATGAGCCTTACTCATGTGACAAACTACATGCACTTTTTCACGAAAAAACTCGGGAAAAGACGATATGAGCTGAGAAAAAAAGCGTTTGAAGAGGCGGCGGCCATAACCGTCCTGGTAAACCACGCAAAGAAGCTAATATCCAAGCGGTTCAACATCCCCGAGGAGAAAATACACGCCTTCCCGTGGGGAGTTGACCTCTCTATTTTTAACACTGAAAGAAAAGCGGAGGCAGAGGCCCTCAGGGAAACGCTGGACATCCCCGAGGACGCACGTGTCGTTCTCAGCCCCAGAAATATGTCGCCCTTCTACAACATTGATAAGATACTGGCTGGTTTTGCTCATGCCATAGATACCACGGGCCGGCAGGACCTGTACCTTGTGCTGTTGAGAGCTGGCGGTGAAGAGAAGTACGAAAAGAAACTGAAAAAGCTGGCCAGTAAACTGGGGGTCAGGGAGAAAACGCGTTTTGTGAGTGACTTTATTCCACACAAGCAGATGGCGGTGTATTACAACATGGCAGACGTGGCGGTCATGATACCTGAAAAAGACCAGGGCCCCCTCTCAATGTACGAGGCAATGGCCTGCGGCTGTGTTGTGATAGCCACGGATATACCCGGGAACCGGGAGATGGTAAAACACGGAAAAACAGGTTTCCTCGTGGACCCCCAGGACATTCACTCCATTTCGGAGTACATAATACGCTCGGTTGAAGACGAAGAGTTCAGAGAGAACGCCATAAAAAACAACCTGGAATGGGTGAGAGAAAACGCAGACTGGAAGAAGAACTCTCTAAAAATGGAGGAGTTATATTTCCGGGTTCTGGGAGAAAAATGAGATTCCCACGTTCCTCCTCTCCCCCGTTAATGTCCTTCCTATACACTCTCTATCCTTCTCTTTCTGTACCTTTCATATATCCCCCTTATTATCTCCACTTCCGCCTTTACCCTTTCATCCCATGTCCACAGGTGTTCATCGGCGTAGGATGCGGCGTTCTCTGACAACCGTTCTCTCAAATTGGGGTTCCTAGCAAGTTCCACCAGCAACTCCGGAACCTTGGTACTCCACTCTTCCTCTTCCACCAGAATGCCTGTCTCTCCATCCCTGATGAACCTGCCTGTGTCCCCGTTGTTCATGGTTATTATAGCTTTTCCTGTCTTCAACGCCTCCAGTAATGGATTTCCCACGTTGGAATGCATATAAGCAGACATGAAGATATCAGCGGCGTTCATGTATCTTTCCACCTCCCTGTAGGAGACCTCCCCCACGAAGGTGACCCGATTGCCCATTCCCGACTCCCTGGCCTTTTTTTCCAGATATTTCCGCATGGGTCCGTCTCCCACGATAAAAAGCCTCAGCGTTTTCTCCCTCTTCGCAGCCTTAATAAAAGCGTCTAGTACCAGATCCACCCTCTTCCATCCGACCAGACGAGATGCAGTAATGACCACAATCTCATCGTCACTTATTCCCAGTTGCCTCCTGACTTTTTCCCTCTCATCAGAGGAGAACCGTCTCATGTCCACACCATTAACCCAAAAGAGCAGCCGGTCTTTTGGCAGCCCGAAATATTCTGCCACTTTGTCCCCCCTGGTTCCGTCGTTAGTTATGATGTACCTGTCGGCAGGTATCTTGAAGGCCAACACTTCCGCGAACGATTTGAGCAGTCTCTTTCTTTTACCGAGTTCCTGGTACAGATAGGTCCCGTAAAGTCTGGATATATATGGCCTGTTCAGCACTTTGGAAACTAGCCATGCAGCGGGAATGGCATACAGGGTGTGGCCATAAATGACATCCGCTTTGGTTTTCTTTCCGAGCGCCACCCCCCGAAAGAATAAGTAGAGGGTTAGAGTAAAATAATAGATGAAGTTGAACAGATATCTCAAGCCCGTGTAGGAGACCATCCCCTCAGTAAAGGGAAAATATCTCTCATGCACAAGCACCCCCTCCTCAACCCTATCTTCGCTGCCCTTCATAGATGGAAGTAAAACATGAACCACAAAACCATCCCTGGCCAGCCCATATAGAGGATAAGCTACTGATGGCATCCCGTACCCTTTCTTTCCCGTTGACCACATAAAAGGGGCAAACACAAGGACAACCGGGTTCTTTTTCTCTTCCATGTTCTTCCCAATTGTGAACAGGGGATATAAACTTTTTTGATAACAAAAAATCCAATTATAAAGAGAGTATTAATATAATTCTATTTGAAACTGTTGATATATAATTATAGTATGCACCCAACTGCCGAAATATGGCTAAATGTGACTGCAAGTTGAGCCCTTTCGATTAAAACAGATTATAAAAAACATACCTATTTATATTTTATTTTTGCAGCAATTTCTTCGTATGAACGATAGCATATAGTTCTAAAACTGTACCATTGATTGGGGTGGATGAGCATAATCGTTCCTCTGGCCATATCAATTTTTTCTTCAAACTCTTCCCAAAAGATTCTTTTCTTCTCGTCCACGTTTAACAATGACCGGTAATTTAAATGATATGCTTCATATTCTAAACCAAACTCATCCAATGATATTTTTTTTATTTTGATCTTTTTTCCATTTTTCATGACATAATTATCATCGGGATAGAATTCCCTGAAAATATAGTTGTTTCTATATCCGTATTCTCTGCAGTACGGCGATCCGTGCGCTGCCACTCCTTTTATGTCTATTCCAGCCGTAAATACTGAAGTTCCTCCTTGAGTGCATTTGCTGGTTCTTCACTATATACGACCTGTAAAGTCACCAAATCATTGTGAAAGCCGATTTCGTGTTACTGTTATGTTTCTTTAGCGTTTATTTTATAAAAAATTTCTGATGTTTTCTCTGCGACTTTTTTCCAGCTCCCTTCAATTTCCACAAATTTTCTACCAGCCTGCCCCATCTCCTCTGCCTCTTTTTTGTGCTCCAGCAGATGTAAAACTTTGCGCGCGAAATCATCAGGATTTCCCGGACTAAACCTCAATCCACATCTCACTTTGTTTATAAACTCCGTATTTGGAACAGCGGACACCACTATTGGCCGCCCACATGCCATATATTCATATAATTTCAATGCGGAGACCCCCCCAACCATTTTTCCCTTCCAGAACGGGGCAACGCACACGTCCATGGCGTTTATGTACATAGGCACCTTCTCGTAGTCGACGTGTCCTGCAAAGATGAAATGTTTTTCAAGACCCGCCTCTGCCACCTCTCGCTCAAGATTCTCTTTGACTTCGCCATCTCCCACGAGTAAAAACCTGACATCTGGGTAATGCTCAACCACTATTCTGGCCATGGGAACAATCAGTTCCAGCCCCTGCCACGGTGCAAAATTGCCCACAAAGCCCACAACAGGGAAACCGTTGAGGCCAAAACTTTTTTTCATATAAAGCCGATCTTCCATAGACAATGGACGGAAAAGAGTGGTGTCAACGCCATTATGTACTACGAAAACATTGCTGTTGTATCTCCCATAAAACTCGGCTATTTGCGGCGTCACACATATAATCCCGGCGGAAGAACCAGCAACCTTTTTCTCCATCCACCGCAACAGGATATAGGTCAGGTCTTTTTTGCCACCTTTTCTGGACAGGTGCTCCTCAGACCATATCCCGTTCGCCTCCAGGACAAGATTTTTCCTTTTATCCGGCCACAAAAAGAGCAGGAAAAAAGCGTTTATGAGACTCCTTGAATATATTATATCTGCGTTTTTACAATCTTTTTTGGCCAGAAAGACCAGTCGGAGGGAAAGCAGAAAGCGATGGATCCTGGCGGAGGTTCTCTTTCTGTAAGAGGGCAGGTAATTTCCTTTGACGACGTGAAACTCAACCCCTTTTATCTCCGGGTGTGGTATATCTTCCATAACCACACATATCCTACCTTCTTTCCCCTCGGCAAAAAGGAACGATGGGAGGTGTTTCAACAGTTCCCAGAAATGTGTGCTTGCACCGCCGGAAGCAAAAGGGGGCGCGTACGCTACGAAACATATTGATAACCTTCCATCTCTTTTTCTGTCTTCGTCAGGTGGGTTTTTTGACTCCATTGATATCACTATACCCCCTTATGTTTTCGGAAACGTGTACCATACTGTGTCTCTTCCATTATAGTAGATAATGAGCCCGTTTTCAAGCATGTTTTCTATTTTTCCTTCGGGGTCTGTTCTGAACTTATACGCTGGGCAAGGAGTATATTTTGATGTATAAACCTGTTCAACGGGTTGTTTAAAGTATACGAACCACCCATAAAAATCAAACAATGAAGGCGGCTCTTTTCGGACCACCTCAACATCTTCAGGAGCTCTGTGCGGCTCTTCCCCCCATATTGCACCAATGCGTGCCCCAGGATAAATAGGTGCATCGTTTTTATATATTTTTAAATATAATCCAACTGTGTATTCATGTTCTTCCATATAGTTTTTGAAACCATATTTACCAGTATTCTGTAAACGATATTCTACTGTATATATAGTAAAAGCACTGGATGCTATTAGGATAACAACTACGAACCCGATCGCGACGTTTTTTCTCATTTTATCTATCCTCTCTTCTGAGAGTTCCAAGCGTGACTTTCTTTTCACTTTATGAAGGTTATGATTACTGTGTGTGTCAATCTGGCGCTCTCTGCCGGTTTTTCTCAGGGTTCTTTTTTCCCCACTTAATAGCCTATAAGCAAACAAAAGGGTATAAACACCCAGCAGGAAGTATACTACCGAAAATACCTGATAGAAATACATGGCAACGTGGAAAAATGGGAAAAATAGGAATAGGGCGACCACTAGGAAGATTCTATTTGGCTCTGCTATTGAAGTGAAGGGGAGAATCAGCATACCAACAACAGCAGGGATCAAAAATATGCCTATCCGGGCGCCCATAACAATCCAGAGACCCACAATAAAATCTAGGAGAGTTTCTTTGGGGAGTTCCCCTGGCAGAATAGTTCTCAGCCAGGAAAAGTCCTGCCAGGGGGCGAACTTGGTGAACTGAACGAAAAATAGGGATGCGCCCAAGAACACTATGGCAGTTGAAGTTACCTGTTTTAGGGGCCGTCTGTCCCTGCTGACAAACCATAGATACACGGAGAGAAATAAGGATATTATCAGACCTATAAATACGGATGCTCGCACAGAAGATGGAGCAAGGGATATATGTATATCTGTCGCATTATATATATTTTCTATGGAAATAAATAATATAATTGACGCAAAGATAATTATGATAGTTGACATTGTGATTATGCCTATCTTTCCGGTAGTTCTATATATACTATTATAGTTAAAACGCCTTATACTTAATTTAAAAATCCACATTAATATATAAAATATTAATATTGTTATTACTATCAGGCCAAACATCCTGTGAATCAATGCGAGGGTGATGAGAAAAAAAACACCAACTATGAGATATGCCACTTTTTCGCTCCCTTCAAGATTTCTGGTCTTAAGAATCAAACCGAGCATTAAAGGTGTCAAGGTAAGAAACAGGCCCCTTGTGGAAATCGTCCAGCACGTGAATTTGATGATTATGGGAGAAAGAGAAAAAGCGGCAGCGGATAAAAATTTGAAACGATCATCATTCCAAAACTCACCAGCGAGTAAGTATGCCCCCATAAGGGCGATTATTCCGAATATCTGGCCTGCTAAATATATAACATACTCCATAGGAAGACCCGTTAACTGCTGGGCGGCGGATATCAAAAAAGGTACAGCCGCTGGGTACGACTGGGGATATAAACCGAAATAGGCGAGTGGATGGAGAATCCACATCGCGTATCCCCTTTTAGTTATGCTTTCCCCTAGCTCGTGTATATAAAAAGAGTCAGCCCCTATCTCATGTGGTGTAACGGGATACCGGCTAGCGATAGAGAGAAAGAGGAGGGACAGGAATATAAAAATATTAACTCGCTTGCTCAGATGAACTGTTTTCATGCTCACACCACTCTGGGCACCATTTTATCAGATGTGGGAGTATTAAAACTTTTCATACAACGTTCTCCCGTTATCAAACTTTGTCATTTTTGGATATGAAGTATATTCCTCCTCGGAAAATGCTTAGTGGGGTATACTGCACAACAGATCCAAGAAAACCTTTTAATCCTGCCCAAGGTGGAGGTATAACAAAGGTCCCCATCTTGATAAGAGATAGACCTGTTAAATTATGTAATTGCAACACTTTTTCTTTTCCAACCGCATAAATACCCCTCTTTGAACGCATATAAAAATGATCGCCATTTCTTATCAAGTTAATAAAATAAGACCCAGGTTTGGAAACGCGCATCATCTCTTTTATTGCCTTCACCATCTTTTCTTCCGGAAAATCTCCGCCGTCAATGAAATTCACGGTTACTATTAAGTCAAATTCATTATCATCAAAAGGCATGTCCGCTGCGTCACCTTCTATACCTCTGCCCCCGAACCTTCGCAGTTTTTCATCGGCTATTTTGGCGAACTCTGGGTTAAGGTCAAGAGCAGTGACATCTGCACCCCAGATAGATAAGGCAAGCGAAAAATTGGCCGTGCCGGCACCCACGTCCAGCACCTTTTTTCTTTTGAGATTGTATAAATCACCGTTCAATACAAATAGTAGAGCTTTTTCAAGAGCATTAAGTCTCTTGTGAAATATTTGTCTTCTTCTTCTATTCAGTGCGTAAGGTCCATGGCACAGATCATAATATTCTGCATCTCTCCACGCAAAGTGCTCCATTTTTTTTCATCTATAGTTATCCCCTTCTGTATTTTGTAATATATCTCCTGTTTTTCGTCGGGTAGGTTCATTCTGTTTCCTCCTCTTTTTGGTCTCTTGTTTTTAGCAAAGGATACCGAAGTGCAAAATATTTTTAGCACTTGTTTTTTGAGCACATCTTCTTTATAATCAACTTTATGGGGTTTTTAGCCATATGATTGGCTAGAATTATAAACCACTCACTCATATTATGTGCCCATTTGGATGGATGTGCAGTTATATATAACTTATCAGGTTTCTCTCTCTTTATAAATCTAATCAGTTGAAAACTACTAATTACATCCGTATTTTTTCCATTAGTGACACCGTCCCGAACACTATATTTTGAGTCCCATCTCCTTCCGGTGTCTGAAAAATAAAACCACTTTGAGAAGTCAAAAGATAGATATGCTTCGCCGAGGAGGCCTGCTTCTTCGGGTTTGTGTTCCTGCCAGATGTCAAGGTTGTTGTATTTGCACATGGGGCTCCCGTGCATGCATGCGGTTTTTATGTCAACGTGTTTTCTCATATCTGCGAGTTCTTCAAGGAAAAGGGCCCACGCCTGGTCTTTGTCGCCTTTCTTTTTGCACAATGTTTCATAGTGGTACCCTACCTCGTGTCCCATTTCTTCTATTTTTTTCATTGTGTCTGGCTGGTAGATGTTTTTTAAGAACCTGAAATAGTAGGTGGCGTGGATGTTTTTTTGTTTTTCTAAGAGGGCCATTTTCAGGGCTTTTTTTGGGGAGTGGTCCACGTCGTGTCTGATAATACATATTTTTTTCCCTGTTTCCCCATCGGCTGTACCCCTGTTTTCGTTTTCCAGCGCTTCTGCTACCGTTTCAAAGGTGTATCCTGTTTCAACAAGCGTGTCCAGTATTTTCTGGTATACAGCGAATGTGAAATCTCTGTCCATTTTTATCAAAGGAGGAGATGTTGAGTCCTTTAAAGTTTTTTCCTGACGTTAGGGTTTTATACAAAATAAGGCTTTAAAAGAGAGGAAATGATGTACAGTGTACACTAGAAGAGAGGACAGTAAAGATGAATGTTGTGCTGGTAAGACCTGATGCTGGCGTTTATCGCCGTTTTAAACTCGGTCGCAGGAAAATCGTTCTTCCTCCACTGGGACTCCTTTATCTCGCTTCGGTGCTTGAAAGGGGAGGTCACACCGTCCACATAGTGGACGCCGAAGCAGAGGGTCTCACACTTGAAAGGGCTGTTGAAAAAACCCTGTCTTTCAGGCCGGATATTGTGGGTGCGGGAGCGACGACCCCAGAGATGCCCACGGTGGCAGAGTTTCTCAGACGGGTGAAGGAGTCTTCTGGAGAGACAGTCACCATTGCGGGCGGTTTTCATCCTTCTGCTCTGCCCGCGGAGACGTTGAAAGAGAGTCCCTGGATAGACTTTGTGGTCAGGGGGGAGGGGGAGGTCACACTGTCTGAGCTGGTTCGTGTTCTGGAGTCCGGGGGCGAATACGAAACGATAGATGGGATTGGTTTCAGAAAAGATAGGAGAATCGTTTTGACCCGGCCACGCCCACCGATAATGAATGTTGACGAAATTCCTTTCCCCGCCCGCCATCTGGTTGACCCAGAAAATTACAAGATGCCAGTCCCCGGCGAAGGGCTGGTCAGGAGCACGATGGTCCAGACGAGCCGTGGCTGCCCGTACAGGTGTATCTTCTGCTATCGCTCAAAGGACCCGGCCCCCCTCCGTCCTCATTCTCCGGAATATGTTGTTAACGAGCTGGAAGAGGCTGTCAGGAGATATGGTGTCAGGGGCGTGGTCTTCGCCGACGACACCTTCACATTTTCCAAGAAGAGGACCATACAGATAAGCAATATGATCGTTGAAAGGGGTCTGGACATTCACTGGTACTGTCTGACTGGTACTGTCTGGCAAGGGCAGACACGATTGACAGAGAGGTGCTGGCTGCTATGAAAAGGGCGGGCCTGGTTCAACTTAGTATGGGAGTTGAAACGGGCAATGGGGAGATGCTTGAGAGAATCGGCAAAAAAACCACGCTGGACGCCTATCGGAGGGCTTTCAGGCTCGCAAAAGAGTTCGGAATAGAGACAAGGGGGTCGTTCATAATCGGCCTTCCTTATGAGACCAGGAAGACGATTCGTGAAACTATAGATTTCGCAAAAAATCTTGACCTTGATGCAGCTTTTTTTAATATCGCAACACCGTACCCTGGGTCGGTACTGTACGATATGGCTATGAAAGGGGATGGCATACGTGCTGTAACCAACAACTGGAAAGAATACATGCGGTGGGGGAACGCTGTTGTAGAGGTTGGAGACATCTCCCGGGAGGAGTTGATAGGGTGGCAGAAAAGGGCCATGCTGGAATTTTATCTGCGTCCGAAAATAATATTTCATCACATGGTGTACCTGGTGCGGGCCAGACAGTTCATGCTTGGATATGCCCCGAACATATTTGAGTTCATGGTTTCTCTGGTCAACGTTATACGAACAGCGGGAAAAGAAAAACAGTAAAGGTGTCCCGATGTATGTAGAGAAGACGAAAACTGGCGGAAGAAAAGGGAAAAAAACCCGGATCAGTGGACGTCCTGGGAGAAAATTGAAGATTATGGCGGTCTTCGCTGGCGGAGGCCACACAACGGAGACATCTCTTCTGGTCAGACACCTTGGAGATGATGCTGATTATGTATATGTTATGATAAAGGGGGATTCGCTTTCCCCCCATAAAGAGCCCTTTCCCGGGAGAGAAATCTATATTCCCCCGCCCGGGCGTACATGGGACGACCCGTTCACATTTCTTTTCAGGTCTATTTTTTCTCTTTTTGCGTCGCTGGTGGCGGTAGCCTCAGAAAAGCCGGACATCATCGTGAGTGTTGGAAAGGATATAACGGTCCCTATTTTTATAGCTGGAAAAATTTTTGGCTCAAAAACGGTTTTTGTTGAGAGCATGCAGAGAGTGTATCTGCCGAGCCTGACCGGACGGATCGTTTATCGTATAGCGGATCTCTTTTTTGTCCAGTGGCCGGAGATGAAGAAACGATTTCCAAGGGCCATCTACGCGGGGAGGCTTGCGTGATGATCTTTGTTACCGTGGGTACCACATATTTTGATGAGCTCATAGAAGCCATGGACCTTTTAAAGGGGTCCGGGAAAATAAAAGACGTGGTCGTGGCGCAGATAGGCAGCGGGCGGTATATCCCTCACCACCTGGAATACTTTCGTTATGCTCCATCCCTTGATGAATACTACAGAGAGGCGGATCTGGTGGTGACCCATGCCGCTGCCGGCACACTTTTCACTCTTTTAAGCATGAAAAAAAAGATCGTGGCCGTCACCAACCCCCGCCTGAAGGTCCTGCTAAAGCGGGATAAAATAAAAGTGGTAACAGAAAGCCGCGGCCTGGTAGAAATAAAAAACCGGCAGGAAGAGCTACCGCTCAAACTGGAAGAGATGGGATATCTCGTATGGTGTCCGGACGTTAAAGATCTTGAGGATGCCATAAACCGGGCCCTACAGAAAGAGTTTAGAGAGTACGTGTCTCCGGAGTGTTTTATCCGGGATGAGATAGAGAAGCGCCTGGGAGTCCGACTACGTGAAGAGATCGATCAATAATATGGCATTATTATTCCGGCAAAGCAGAAGATTGCGCTGAGAATGTACATATACCTGACCGCCTGTGGCTCGGTTGTGGGCCTGTGGAAGGGTATGAACCATTTGAGGGTCAGCCGGTTGGGGACGTCCAGTGTCCCGTCGTCTCTTATTTTTCCGAACTTTATCTGGTGGTGGTATGGTCCCACTTCTCGCCCCTGCCTGACGAGTGTCCATCGTTTAAAGCGCCAGTAAACGTACATCAAAAAGTTGATGGTGTGCGGTATCAGCATGACGAACCCTGTGAAATAGAGGTGTTTTGTGACTATGATCCCTCCTATAGTGGCTCCTATGGCCATGCTCCCTATGTTTCCCTCAAAGAACCTGGCCGGGTACCGGTTGTACCACCAGAATCCTGCCAGACCGCCTGTTATTGCGGCGGCTGTGAGCATGTCGTCCATGTCCCCATAAAGCCACTCTTTTAAAAAGAGAGAAATGAGAACTATGAGGGAAACACCGCTCTGGAGGCCGTTGAATCCCGAGTGCATGTTGACCAGGTTTGCCACCACCATGATATACACGGGTGTTATGCCATAGCGGACTATCTGGGAGAGGGTTATACCGCCGCCTCCGCCCAGAGGTATTATCACAGCAGTCAGGTCTATCTCTCCGAGTACTGGTACCGGGAGGTGTGTTGGCATGACGAGAGCCATCATTATGGGATACGAGAAAAAGAGGGGCAGGACCATTTTCATGCGTCTGCCCACGTCTATGTAGTCGTCCAGGACGCCGAAAAATGCGAATATGAGCACTGTGTACAGCATCGCCTCGTCCAGCGTTGAGAGGGATCGCGGAAACACCTGTTCTTCCAGGAAGAAGTTTGCTGTTCTAAACCCCAGGGTCATCAGTATGAGAGAAACAAGGGCACCGAACAGGATGAGAAGTCCGCCCTTGTTTGGTATATATACCTCTCCAGGCTTGTACATGTCTCTGGCAACGAAGCCCCCCTCTACGAGCTTTTTTGAGAAATACGGCTCGCTGAGAAAAACAATTGCGGTGGAGAGGACACCAGTGACCAGCAGGATAGCCGGGTGCATGGATGCTAACTGTGTTCCTTTTTATTTCTACTTTGTGGTCTTTCTGTCCTCTGTGTCCACAAATCGCATCCCGTATTTTTCCCACGCAACACTAATATACCACCCGTGGTTAATGGCGGTGTGCAGGTCCTACCTGCTCTATTGATATGGCAACGACAGTGTGTGAGAAGGTGAGCAGATGATAGAGATAAGGTTTCACGGACGTGGCGGACAGGGCGCGGTGGTGGCGTCCCGTCTTCTGGCGGTGGCAGCTTCTTATGAGGGAAAAGACGTACAATCTTTCCCTTTTTTTGGTGTTGAAAGAAGGGGCGCACCTGTTACGGCCTTCACAAAGATTGATGACAAGAAGATACTGGTAAAGTCAAACATCTACGAGCCGGACTATGTGATCGTCATGGACCCCTCTCTTCTTTCGGCCATAGATGTCACCGCCGGGCTGAAGCCGGATGGCGTTGTTCTGATAAACACCGGTAAGGGTATTGACGATGTAAAAAAGCTGGTGAACGCAAACAGGATAGCCCTGGTTGACGCCACGGACATTGCCATAAAAAACGGTCTGGGGAGCAGAGAAAACCCCATAGTCAACACGGCCATACTCGGGGCTTTCGCAAAGGTGTCTGGCATAGTATCCCTTGAGTCTATCAAGAGAGCGATAGAGGAGAACGCTCCCCGCAAAAAGGAGGAGAACAAGAAGGCTGCGGAGGAAGCTTTTAATCAGGTAAAAATTTACTCAGAAGGTGGTGCGTGATGAAACAGTACACATGGGAAGAGGTTCTTTTGACTCCTATAACCACGGTTCCTTCGGATGAGATGAACAAGACAGGTGGGTGGAGGACTTTTCGTCCTGTCATAGACTACGATAAATGCATCCGTTGCTGGATTTGCTGGAAGTTCTGTCCAGACGCCGCCATTCGCATAGACAAAGAAAAAGAGGTTCCTGTGATAAACTACGATTTCTGCAAGGGGTGTGGCGTTTGTGCAAACGAGTGTCCAAAGAATGCGATAACCATGGAGAAGGAGGTGTGAAAATGGCTGAGAAGATGCTCACGCTCACGGGTAATGCGGCCACTGCCTGGGGTGTTCGCCTCAGCAGGCCTAAGGTGATAGCGGCTTATCCGATAACGCCTCAGACCACCATAGTGGAGTACATAGCGGAGTTCATAGCCAACGGGGAACTGGATGCCAAGTACATAAAGGTGGAATCCGAGCACTCCGCTCTGGCCGCGTGTATAGCGGCGGAAAACACGGGTGTGAGAACCTTCACCGCCACTTCCTCCCACGGCCTGGCTTTGATGCATGAAATGTTGCACTGGGCCGTGGGGGCCAGGTTGCCCATTGTGATTGTCAACGCAAACAGGGCCATGGGGCCCCCCTGGAGCATCTGGGCAGACCACCTTGATTCCATTTCCCAGAGAGACACGGGGTGGATGCAGTCCTACGCCGAAAACAACCAGGAGATACTGGACAACATGATCATATCCTACAAGGTGAGTGAAGACAGGGATGTCATGTTGCCGTCAATGGTGGCCGAAGACGCTTTTTATCTCACCCACACGGTTGAGCGTGTGATGATCCCGGACCAGGATCTCGTGGATGAATACCTCCCCCCCTATGAGCCAGAGTACTATCTGGATGTCAACCGTCCCATGGGTTTCGGTTCTCTGGTTATGCCCGACAACTATTTTGAGTTCAGGTACAAGATACAGAAGGCAATGGACGATGCCAGGGAAAAGATAAGGCGGGCGGTGAAAGAGTTCAGGGAAATCTTCGGGAGAGAATACTTCGGGCTGGTGGAGGAATACAAAACGGAGGGGGCAGACCACGTCCTTGTGGGCATGGGAACCCTGGTGTCCACGGCCAGAGAGGCGGTGAACCAGCTGAGGAGCGAGGGGGAAAAGGTGGGTCTGGTAAAGGTCCGCTACTACAGGCCCTTCCCGTTTGAGGAATTCCGTGACATAGCCCAGAGAGTCTCCAGCATTGGTATTATGGAACGCGTCATGACTTTTGGATACCACGGCCCGTTATACAACGACATCGCCGGTGCACTCCACCCGACGGACACGCACCCGTACATGAAAAACTATTTTGTGGGCATAGGGGGACGGGACATCACGGTCAGAGATATAAAGGCGATATACTGGAACCTCAAAAAATCCTGTGAGAGAAAAGACGCCCGGGAGATAGAATACGTGAACCTGGCGGGTCCGGGGGCGATGCCGGTGGAAAAAGAGGCCGTGGAAAAAAAGGAGGTGGTCCAGTGATCCGCCTTTCCATACCTGAAGAGGAACTTATGCGCTCGGGGCACGTAGCCTGTCAGGGGTGTGGAGCAGCTCTCGCCATGAGATACGCCCTCAAGGCCCTGGGCAAAAAAACGATAGTCAGCATACCCGCATGTTGCTGGGCAGTCATACCGGGGATATGGCCTTCCCGCAACCTTGAGGTCCCCCTCCTTTACACAGCGTTTGAGACCACGGGGGCCAGCATCTCGGGGATAAAAGCGGCCCTTGAGGCAAAGGGTGAAGACGACGTTGTGGTCATGGGCTGGGCTGGAGATGGCGGCACAGCGGACATTGGTATCCAGGCGCTCAGCGGCATGATTGAACGGCAGACGGACGCTCTCTATGTGATGTATGACAACGAGGCATACATGAACACGGGCATCCAGCGGTCTTCTTCCACCCCTGAGGGTGCCTGGACGACCACCACACCTGTGGGCAAGAAAAGGGAGTGGAAGAGCACTCCAAAGAAAAACATGGTGGAGATTGCGGTTGCACACGGGATACCCTACGCTGCTACAGCCAGTGTTGGATACCCTGAGGACATGATAAGGAAGTTCAGAAAGGCGGCTGAGATAAAAGGTCCGAAGTTCATCCAGGTCTATGCGCCGTGTCCGACGGGCTGGAAGATGGACCCGAGCAAGCTCGTTGAGGTTTGCAAAAAAGCGGTCACGAGCCATGTCTTTCCCCTCTACGAGGTGGAGAGGGGGGTTTACACAGTCAATCTCAAACCGAAAAAGACCCCCCTTAAAGAGTATCTGAAAATGCAGGGTCGTTTCAAGCATCTGCCGGATGATTTCATAGAAGAACTGGACAGGAAAGTTGAATACCAGTGGAACCTGTTGCTCAAAAAAGAGGAGTTCACCCACCGTCTGAAAGAAGAACTCGGATCGGCCCAGCTGGTGTTTGATAAAAGAGAGTAAAGAGAAAGAACGAAGAGAAAGGTGTATTGACAGAATTGACAGAACTGCCCTGCCGCGGAGTGGAGGAGAGATGAAAGAAAAATACAAACATCTGTTGGTGGACGAGCCGGGAAAGAAGTTTTTCATGCTGGCCAACGAGGCCATAGTCAGGGGAGCACTTGAAGCGGGCCTGGACTTTGCCTCAACATATCCTGGCACCCCCTCATCGGAGATAGGGAACACCCTTTTCTGGATAGGCAAGGACGCCGGCGTCTATTTTGAGTTCAGCGTCAATGAAAAGGTGGCCATGGAAGTGTCCGGGGCCGCCGCCGCCTCGGGTCTGAGAAGCATGGTTTTCATGAAACACGTGGGCCTCAACGTTGCGAGCGACGCCTTCATGACACTGGCATACTCGGGTGTCAGGGGTGGCATGGTGATAGTTTCGGCCGATGACCCCTCCATGCATTCCAGCCAGAACGAGCAGGACAACAGATACTACGCCCTGCTCGCCAACGTGCCCATGTTTGAGCCGTCCAGCCCCCAGGAAGCCAAGGACATGACGCGTGAGGCGTTTGATCTCAGCGAAAAATATGAGATCCCCGTCCTACTGCGAACAACCACACGTGTCAATCACGTCAGCGGCCCCGTTGAGTATGGCCCCCTGCGTCCCCGTGGAAAAAAGGGCCATTTTGACAGAGACCCCTCCAGGTTTGTTGTGGTTCCCGCGAACGCCAGAAAGCGCCACCTCATACTGCTTGAAAAGATGGAAAAAATAAGAGAGGAGGCTGAAAAGTCCCATCTGAACCGGGTGGAAACCTGCGAAGGAGAGGACTGCCCGGAAAATGGAGATGGGGGCGGGAGTGATATAGGATTTATAACATCGGGGGCGGCGTACAATTACATTAAAGACCTCGTAGACGGAGGATATGTGGGGGGAGACATACTTAAACTGGGATTCACGCACCCCTTCCCAGAAAAGCCCGTTCTGGATTTCATCCGCTCCCACAAAAAGATAGTGGTCGTGGAAGAACTTGAGCCTTATCTTGAAAAAGAGACCATGGCTCTGGCACAGCGGGAAAAGGTTGACGTTGAGATACATGGCAAAACAACAGGCGCGTTCCCATACAGCTTTGAATATGACCCCGACGTGCTCAAGAGGGGGCTTGAAAAAGCACTGGGGATACCCTGCGAAGACAGAGGGCTGAGACCGAAGAAGGTACCGATGCCCCTCCGTCCCCCGGTTCTCTGTCCGGGCTGTCCTCACAGGGCGACCTATTTCGCTTTGAAACGTGTCCTGGGAAAAAGAGACGTGGTTTATTCAACGGACATCGGATGTTACACGCTGGGAATCCAGCCCCCCCACGAGACCGCCGATTACCTCCTGTGTATGGGCTCCAGCATAGGCGCTGCGGCGGGCTTTTCAAAGGCCACAGACCAGCTCCCCATAGCAATCCTGGGTGACAGCACCTTTTTCCACGCTGGCATACCGGGCATGGTCAACGCCGTTTACAACAAAGCAGACCTCATCTATCTGATCCTTGATAACAGGACAACCGCCATGACCGGCCACCAGCCCAACCCCGGCATGGGAGTGGACGGGCGTGGGGAGCCAGCGCCTATGATATCCATAGAAGACATAGCAAAAGCCACCGGGGTCACCAGTGTTAGAGTGGTTGACCCCTATAACATCCGGGAGACGATGCGGGTTTTCAGAGAAGCGCTTGACGAAGATGGCGTGAGGGTGGTGGTGGCGAAAAGGGAGTGCGCTCTTCTTGCAGCAAAGAAGCTCGTTAAAGAGAACAGGAGATACTACATAGACCAGGACGAGTGCAAACGGTGCTATGTGTGCGTGGACCAGCTCGCCTGCCCCGCCATATATCGGGAGACACCGGAGCCCGGCTCGCCGGTGTACATAGAAACAGCCCTCTGTGTTGGGTGTGGCGTATGTGCACAGGTGTGTCCCTTTAACGCCATACACTCAGAAAAAGAAAAAAGGGATGAAAAAGGCGGTGGGGCCAGCGGGGGAGAAAACCCGGTTGAAAGAGGGGGTGATGGGAGTTGATCAAGAAAAAAATAGTCCTCACCGGAATAGGGGGCCAGGGGATTATACTGGCTTCCACGATTCTGGGACACGCCCTCACAAGAGAGGGATATGATGTGCGCATAAGCGAGGTCCACGGCATGGCCCAGAGGGGCGGAGAGGTCAGGAGCACCATAGCCATCGGATACCATGGGGCCATAGCTGGCCGGGGCGAAGCCGATGTGATACTCGGGTTTGAACCCTCCGAGACGTACAAAGTCGTCCACCTGGCATCAAAGGACAGCTGGATCATAACAAACACACACAGGATAGTTCCGACAACGGTGTCCCTTGGAAAAAGCGAGTACCCGCCCACAGAGGAGATTCTGGCCGCCATCCGGGAGGTTAACAGTAACCTCATAGCTCTGGACGCCAACAGGATGGCCAGAGAGGCGGGAAACGAGATCACAGCAAACGTTGTGATGCTGGGTGCTCTGAGCGCAATAGAAGTACTCCCCATAACCCGTGAAGCCATACTGGAGGAGACAAAGAACAGGGTTCCACCAAAAGCGGTGGAAGTCAACCTCCGCAGCTTTGAAGCGGGCTACGGGTACATAAAAAACGAACTCGGAAAAAGATGAAAGAAAGCGAAAAGGGGGCTGGTTGGTTTGTTGGCTTTGGAGGAAACAAGGTTTCCTCCGGCTTTTTACTATTCGTAAAAAGTGCAGGGGGCCGGATTTGATTCGTAGGAAAAACTGTCCTATGTGCTCTTTTTCCTCCTCTCAAACCGGCCCCTAATAATTGGTTTGGTTGGGTAGTTGGTGCAGGGGGCCGGATTTGAACCGGCGAACCCCTATGGGACTAGACCCTGAATCTAGCGCCGTTGACCTGGCTTGGCTACCCCTGCACGGGTGTTGTGAGATGCGTCTTGTTTAATATCTATACGAGGTCGGATTTAACGTTTGTGGAAGACAAAGAGGCGGCGGGGTTGAAATACAGAACGACTTCACAGAGATCAGGCGTTTTCTATCCTTGGCGCCAGGAGATAGGTCACATCTCCCTTTCCGTCTGCTATCGGAAACTCCATTCTCACGGGGAAATCGTTTCCCAGGTGGATGGTGACGGTGTCGCTTTTTATCTCTTTGACGATTCTTGACAGGTAGTCAAGGGGGAACATTGAACGGTATTTTTCGTCCGCCTCCAGTTTTTCCAGTTTCTCCTTGTCAAGGGTGAGCTCCACGCGATCCGTGTCTCCCTCTGCCTGTATAACAAAACCTTCCGGCGAGGCGATGAAAGTGACGTGGTCGCTCACACCCTGAGCCGCCTGTATCCCCCTCAGGAGATCTTTTGTGCTGACGACTATTGTCGCTGGCAGTTCAAGGTTTGGTACCTTGGGGTCGCTCATGCCGGCGGTGTCCACCAGCGCCATACGCCGGGTTATGTTTCCTATCCTGATGACGAGGCGGTTTTTTTCCTCTTCGTGCTCAAGTTCAACGGTGTCTCCGCTCTTGGCCAGTTTCATCACGTCTTTGAGCTTGTCCAGGTTGACTCCGAGTTCAACGCTGTCCGCTTTGTAGGACTCAAAAGCAGAGTTTTTCAGGTTGAGGTCTATCATGGCCACGTGGGCCAGATCCACTGTCCTCAGCTCCAGTCCTTTTTTGTCTATGTTGAATTTGCTCTCTGCCACCAGAGACGATACTATGTCCACGACCTCTTTCAGCACGTCTGATTTCACACTCGCCTGGAACACTTATAGTCCCCCTACTATGCTTTGGTTCATGTCGGAGCGGTATTCTTCTATTGTTTTATAAAGTTTGCTGGGGACTCTGGTAGAAGTCTGGCATAGAAACCCGAGGCACGTTGTGGTCCGCTATAACTCGTCTATGCGTATTCCCGCCACGTGTGCCCGCACTTTGTGCACCGGTATATCCTTGTCTCCGGCTCGTCTGCGGCTCTGGTCTGTCTTATGACCCAGTATGCCTCGTTGTTGTGGCATGCTGGACATTCAACTTTTGTTTTTGGGAGCGTGTCTGTCTGCTCATCTATTATCAGCAGCTCTCTTTCCTCTTTTGTCTCTCTGACTACCGTGGAGTTGGCGGTGTCAATGGGAATTTTTTCCCCGCACCTTTTGCAGACCCAGTACCCGTCTGTGGGAAACATTATTCCTCTGCATTTGGGACAGAACACGTTTAGGCCTCCGCTAAGCGAACATGACACCTGGCTCGTTTGTCTGTTTGGACTTCTCTTCCAGGACTTTTTTGATGGCCTGCTCAAAATCTTTCCGTGTGACCCGTTTCCGGTTGTCTCTTATGGCGAACATTCCAGCCTCTGTGCATATAGCTTTTATGTCTGCTCCCGTCGCGCCCTCTGTTTTTGCTGCCAGTTCTGAGACGTTTATGGATTTGACCACGTTCATCTTTCTCATGTGGATGCGGAAGATTTCCTTTCTCGCCTGTTCGTCAGGTAGAGGTATCTCAATTATTCTGTCAAACCGGCCAGGTCTCAGAAGCGCGTCATCAAGTATGTCCGGCCTGTTCGTGGCACCTATGAGGCGGACGTTTCCGAGTGGCTCAAAACCATCCAGCTCTGCGAGAAGTTGCATGAGGGTTCTCTGCACCTCTCTGTCCCCGCTCGTGGAGACATCAAGGCGTTTCGCTCCTATTGCGTCTATTTCGTCAATGAAAACTATGCTGGGGGCTTTTTCTTTTGCGAGTTCAAACAGTTCACGCACCAGCCTGGCCCCTTCTCCGATATATTTCTGGACCAGCTCTGACCCCACAAGGCGTATGAACGTGGCGTGGGTCTGATGAGCCACCGCTTTGGCCAGTAGAGTTTTTCCTGTGCCAGGGGGACCGACAAGCAGGACGCCCTTTGGCGGTTCTATTCCCACGGACTCATATAGCTCCGGTTTTATCAGGGGGAGCTCCACGGCCTCCCGTATCTCTCTTATCTGGTCTTTTAGCCCGCCTATGTCCCTGTATGTCACGTTTGGCCGCTCTATTACCTCTGCCCCGCTCACTATCGGGTCCACAGCCGGTGGGAGTATCTCCATTATTGTGAGAGTCTGCTTGTTCAATGCCACCCTGGCCCCGATGGTTATATCCTCTGTGCGCACATGCTCTGCCGTGGTGACTATGAAATCTGGTCCAGTGGTGCTTTTTACCACTACCCGCCCGTCACCCAGCAGGTCTTTGACTATCCCTATTATCAGCGGTGGGCGTTTGAGGCGGGTGAGTTCTACGCGGAGGCGCTGTACCTCTCTCTGGAGGCGTAGGTTGTCCGTCTCAAGGAAATGTTTTTCGGTCTCAAGGCGGCGTGTCTCTTCTATGAGTCGTAGGTTGTCCTGCTGCAAGACTTCTATGCGCTCTATCAGGTCCTCTATGCTTATTTCGTCCTCCACCTTTTTGAAATCCCGCTCTTTTTCTTCTTTTTCCGGTAGCTGGGTTTCCTGGTCTGCTATTGTTCCATCCTTTGCCACGTCTAACACCTCTTTGCAGCCCACGTGGAGGTTCTGTTTCCCGACGCGGGCTGTTCCGGTCTCTGATTATATTACCGAGAGGGTTATATATTCTTTTGTGCATAAATGTCGGGAAAGAAAAGAAAAATGACAAAATCTGTTGAACCAAGAGACGGTGAAGGTTATGATATGTGAGATGTGTGGAAAAGACGTCCCCCGACTGCAAACGGTTTTGATAGAGGGCACACGACTGAGGGTTTGCAGCGAATGCGCCAAATTTGGCACGCCTGTTTCTTTCCGCTCTCCGGCCAATATCGGTGGGCGTCCGGATATTATGTCTCGTCTTGAGAGGCGTGAAAGGCGTATGCGGGAAAAAGACGTTTTTGAAGAGGAGAACAGGGTCCTTGTTGTTGATTACAGCGCTAGGATACGCCGGGCCAGGGAAAAAAAAGGGTGGACACGGGAAGAACTGGGAACCCGGATAGGAGAAAAGCGCTCTGTGATAGCCAAACTTGAGAGCGGGGAGATCCGCCCGGACAGGGAACTGCTCAGGAAGCTTGAAAAGACACTTGAGATAACCCTGACAGAGGAGGTAAAAGAGGCACATGTGTCCGGGAGACGACAGAACCGTCCTCTCACGCTGGGGGACCTCATAAGAATTGAGATGGAGAAACAGGGCAAGGGATAGATGGTTATGGGTGACTGGGGGACGGTGGGGTGGACGGGCTTTTTATCCCGTTTTTTTCACTCTTTCCACCAGGTTCTTTTTAACGATTTCTGCGAGGTCTGAAACGTCTATACCATATTTTTTTCCCACGATGATACTCGCAACTTCTATGTCCAGTCCCGTTTTTTTCTGCTTTTTGTTTATCTCTGCTATAACATATTTTTTGTTAGCCGCCCCCGTTTTTTCAACCCTCTCAGCGACCAAGAGCGGTATGTCTTCCAGCAGAACACTTTCGTCTCCGCCCTCCTTTTCAGCGGGGCCAGCCACGCTTTCGGGCTCGTGGATTTCCCCGCCGCCCCCCGTTTCGCAAGTTTTTTTTGCCACCGCTTTTTTTGCGTCTCCGCCCTCTTTTTCCTCTTCACCGCCCTTATCTTTTTCTTCGGGCACCTCCACTATATGACCAGCCATCAGCTCTGACAGTAGGTGTGGTCTGGGTTTGAAAAGTAGAGGTATCTGGATTCCTCTCATTGGATACGCCAGGGAGTAACCGCTCCCCTGCTCGGCTATCAGCCCGAGTTTGAGACAGGCATCAAACAGGAGTCGGGAGTCAGACGCCGAAAACCAGTTTTTTTTGAGGGCAAAATACCGCACCCAGTCGTCCCTGCTGAACGGCACGGTGTTTTCCTCTTTCACGAACAGGGTTATGAGAAGCTTGACCTCGTCAACAATGTCTTTTCTGGGTGTTTTGGCCGTTTAACCACCCCTGGCATCTTTTTTTGTCCCATTTTCGCCTGAGACGTTTTCCAGCAACATACCCCTGGCTTTGAGGATGTGGTATATGTCAACGATAAAAAAGTTCGTCCATGGCGTCAGGTCGTCCGAGGCGGCGACCGGAGGTATGTCCGTTGGAGGTCTGGAAAAATATACCCATATCTCAGCGTCATCGGCGTCTCCTGTTCTGTTCAGGACGCTCTGCACTCTTTCATTTCTAATTATATCCACGACGTCTGTTTTAACGCCATTATACAGGTGCTCTTTTGGCGTGAAAAAGAATCTTTTAAGTCCCTCAGACAGCCCCCTCTCAACCATGGCTGTGATGTCGTCTGCCCGGCCGCTTTCAACGAGTATTTTCAGACACAACCGGTCCGTTATTTCAAACGCCTCTCTCAGTTTTTCCCACCCGCCAAAACGCTCAACGTCGCAGACCACCACACCAGCCCCCGCCATCAACAGGTCCATCACGTCATCTGCGTCTTCCGCCCCCCCATCAACCCATATCTCCGCGAGAGAAGAGAGATCCTGTATCAGATCCAGCTGGGGCCGGCCCCTGAAACCATCAAGGTCCACGACAAAGAAGCGCTCACCGTTTTTTCCTTCGCCACCTTCGGCCATGAGAACGCTGACCACCAGGTCATAGGGGTCCACGTCGCCCTTTCCATCTACAGGGCCAAGGGAAAACAATGGTCTATCACTCACAACCGTTTTTTCTCCGCCCTCATAGTATAAAAGGGGCACCGGGGCAGAAGACGGCGGCTGGGCCAGTGTGAAACCCTTTTTCGTGTGGAACAGCGGGACAGTCTCCTGTGCTAAGGTCCCATATTTTTGGGTCGCTGTCATATTCAGCCCATCTCCAATATCTTTTCTCCGTCTCTCCAAGCCTCTACTCTCTATCAACTTCCACGCTGGCCCTGTCTTTTTCTGCTCTGACACGGACTCTGTCCCCTGTCTTTATACTGGATATGTCCACGCCGTCGACACACGGTATTCCGGCCAGGATGACGCCCGTGGCCACTATTGTCTCTGTTTCCTCGTTTATGATGGCAGCAGGTGCGACGCTATTTTTTGCCAGCCCATAGATCACATAGGAGCCGACGGTTGAGCCCTTCCCACATGGAAAGACGAGAATCTTTCCAGCCACGTTTTGTCCCTCAAGCGGGTGTCCTTTTTCTATAACCACACCGGTTTTCGGGTCCACGCCCCCATAGAAACCGATGGGCTCGGGGCTGACCAGCGCCTCTCCCTCTGCTGTGCCAGGGCTTATGGTTCTCCCCCTGAGGGTGGTCATTCAATCACCTCCTCAACCAGCTTTTTGAGATTGGCAAACAACACTCTCTGTTTGCAGAACCCGGGCAGATAGTTCGCCGCTTTGCCAGAGTTCACGCCTGTGGACGTGAAACCCATCCGTTCTATGGGCGAGACGACCATGCAAGTGTCTGCGACGATCTTTCCCCCGGCCCTCTCAATGATGGATGTGAAGCCCATCCTGTCAGCGGCCTCTTTCATCATCCGGGAAGTGCAGACCCAGAGGGGTTTTTTGAGACGTTTTCCCTCAACGAGTTTTGCCACGTCGGCTATCTCTCTTATTGATGCGTGCGGACATCCCAGGACAACTATGTCAGGCTCTCCCTCCTGCTGTGTGAGCTTCTCATACGTCTCTTCTATGTCCTTTTGGGTCACAAATATTCTTTCCAGTCCCGAAATGTCCTGAAGATGGGCCTCGGGCGTTATGTTCTCCGCGTGGTACAGTGCCACCGCACCGGAGGCGGCCATGGCCGCGCCCAGAGCTTTCAACTGGTCCGTGTTTGCCGTCTGCGGCAGCCCCCTGAAATATGGTTTGCGGTTTTTGACAAGCTTTCCCACGTGCCATCCGAGAGCGCCAAAATCAGAGTTGCACACCAGGTCCGCTTCAACATCTATTATGACATCTGGTTTTCTGTTCTCATCCCTGTGAAGGCCATAGTCCGGGGTCCGCCCGCAGACCGCCGCGGCCAGAGCGGAGGGACCGCCCTCCCTGTTCGTCCGCGCGCCTATAACGCTGTTGGCGAAAGAGACAGCGCTACTCTCGCTCCACGCTATGTGTTCTCTGAACCTGGGCAGGTTTCCTGCGAGATAGGGGGTGCATGTCGCCGTTATGACGATCCCCATCTTTCTGAAAGCGTCTATTATTCTGAGCTGTTTTTCCGCGAAGTCCTCCGGGAAGCCTATTTCTTTCCAGTCCTCAAGGTCCATCCCCGCCGGGTTGAGATATGTGAGCGTTTTCACCCTGGCGCCGTGGGAGGCGATGTCCTCAAGGAACTCCAGACCGGGGTCGCCTATGCTTTTGTAGGAGACGCCCGCGACCTGGACGCTGCCAACGGGGATCATCTTCTCTGCCCCGTAGATGTCGCCCAGCCGCACCAGCAGGCGCATCATCCTTTCCATCACAGGCCCCTGTTCTCCCTCAAGTATTTTCTCTTCCTCTTTTGTGAGATACAAACACACCACCTCTCATCGGTCTCTACGAGTCTTTTTCACATTTCTACGTAGTCGCGCGGGTCTATTTTCATGGGCAGGTCTGGTTTTTTGAACTTCTCTTTGTCTTTTCCTTTTTCCCACGGGATTGTGAGGTCAAATCCGGCTTTGCACGTCAGCCGGGTGTTGGGGTCCGCGCTCGGGTCCAGGCTGCTGCCCTTTACGTTGGGGTAGAGGACGAGGTCTTTGTCCGCCTGGAAGCGGGTGGCCATGGCCCATTCTATCTGGTTTGGATCGTTTATGTCTATGTCGTCGTCAACCACGAAAACGTGTTTCATGGATGTGTGTCCCTTGAAGGCGGCTTCTATTGCCTTTTTTCCGTCGTCTGCGTGTTTTTTAACTATGCTAACCGCCCCATGTAGCCAGGAACACCCACCGGGTGTTATCAGGACGTCTTTCACCTCGCAGACCTTGCTGACCTCTCTGAGGATTGTCGGTTCCCGGGGCATGCCCATGAGCGTTTTGTGCTCCAGCCCACCGGGAAGGAGTGCGTGGAAGACGGCGTTTTCTTTTACGAATATCTTTTTCACCCGTGAAACGGGCTGCTGTCTGACTATGTCAGGTGTTTCTGTGAGATCAAGGAAGGGTCCCTCAGAGTGCTCTTCTCCCGTGAGCTCCATTATTATGACTATCTCCGACTCCGGCACGACATGTCCATCAAGTTCTATCATAGATATCGGCCTGAGGGCGTTTGCTATGTCCAGCTCGCTGACGGACACATCCGTGGAGACGCCAGCGGCCAGTAAAACCTGCAGCTCCGGTCCTATGCAAAAAGCGAACTCGCGCAGCCCTCTTTCTATGTACTTGTGAAAGTGTCTGGGGAGTATCCTCTGCACAACCCTGTCCTTGTCTATGACCATCGTGCGGTGGTAGGAGGCGTTCAGACCGTATTCGGGGTCGTTTGCCACCACTATGCCAGAGGCGATATAGGACCCCCCGTCAAAGGGGTAATATGTGAGAATCGGCAGTTTTGTGAGATCCGGTGGGAGTTCTATGTATTCCTCCGCTTTTTTCACCTCCGCCGGGACCGGGTGGTCTATTGCATCGGCGAACCTGCGCACGATGTCTTTTTTGTCAACGCCCAACCCTATGGATATCAGTTCTTTTGTTGAGCAGATGTTCGCCACCACTGGCATCTCATGGCCTTTGACCTTCTCAAACCACAGCGGGGTCCCGTCCAGCACCTTCATCAGGGTGGAGACCTCGTAGACGGGAGCCACCTCTCTTTTCACGTGTTTCACAAGACCTTTTTTTTCAAGCCGCTCAACGAACTCCTTTATGGTTGCCATGTGGACCACCTTTCCTTTTGTGCCTAATCTCTTCCCAGCACGCTGCTCAGGGTGGTTATCTTTGCCCCTGTTTCTTTTTGCAGGTCCAGGAGGGCGTTTTCCACCCTTTTCTGCTCCTCCTCGTCCCTCACCAGCGCCACCATGTAGCCGCCCAGTCCTCCGCCTGTGATTTTTGCTCCCAGAGCGCCGTTCTGGATGGCTGTGGAGACCATCTTTTCCAGGACATCCGTGGACAGTCCCATGTCGCGGAGAAGAGAGTGGTTTTCGTTCATCAGCTCTCCCACACGTTCCAGGTCGTATTTTTCCAGGGCTTCCCGTGCCTCCGAGACCAGTTCCTCTGCTCTCTTGAAGATGGGGTTGAACTTTTCCGGGTTGTTCTCTTTCCCCTCTCTGACGAGTGCCACGGCCTTTTTCGTGTTGGCCACGGTTCCGCTGTTTCCCATTACGATGTAGAGCGGGCCCGGCACGTCTATTTTTTCCACATGGGGGCGTGGGTCGCCCTTTTTGAACCAGAGAAACCCGCCATAGGTGGAGGCGGTGTCATCAACGCCCGACGGATTGCCGTGGAACCCTTTTTCTCCCTCATGTGCAATCTCGTTTATTCCATCGTCGTCAAGTCCCATACCATAGTAATCGTTCAGCGCTCTCGCAATGGCAGTGCAAAAAGCGGCGCTGGCCCCCACCCCGCTGGCGGCGAAAAGATCCCCATTTAGAGTTATCCTGAGAGGAGTGTCGGCGGGGATTCCCATCTTCTTCAAAATGAGGTTTATGGCCTCCCACGAGTGCTCTTTTTTCGCCTCTTTGTATCCCTCAGCCGCCGGCCGGTTGTCTATGAGTTCCACCCCCGGCCGGTCTCCTTTTTCCACCACAGCCGTTGTTTTGTAGTGCAGAGCGCATACTATGGCCGGGATACCGTGGACGACGAAGTGCTCTCCGAACAATATCACCTTCCCATACCCATACCCATGTCCTTTTTCTTTGACAGGTGTCAGAGCCATCTTTTCGCCTCCTATTTCGGAGACAACAATGGTTGTGTGTAATTAATCTTTTTCGTAAGATATGCGAGGATACGCCGACAGCCAATACGAAAACTCCATAAACCCTCCAGTCCATCCCCTTTTGGTGTCTGACATGTCCACAAACGTCTCCCGCACAGAGGAAAGTGAAGGACTTGTTGAGAAAGGCGTCATGCGGCTTGAGTGGGCCAGAGAGCACATGCCGGTTCTGGCAGCGGTGAGAGAGGAATTGAAGCAGAGCGGTGTTCTGCGGGGAAAGAAGATAAGCATGGCACTCCACGTTGAGGCAAAAACCGGTATTCTGGCGCTGACTCTCAGAGAAGCCGGCGCAAAGGTCCGTCTGGCGAGCTGCAACCCCCTCTCAACCGATGACAGCGTCGCAGCGGCACTCAGAGAAAAATATGGCCTGGAGGTCTTCGCCAGGAAAGGGGAGACAAAAGAGGAATACTACGAGAACCTGAACAGGGTGCTGGACCTGGGCCCGGACATAATAATTGACGACGGGACAGATATGATATCCCTGGCACACACGGACAGGCGGGACGCGCTCGCCGACGTGATAGGTGCCAACGAGGAAACCACCACCGGGATAATCCGCCTCCGTGCCATGGCGTCTGAGGGAAAACTGGAGTTCCCTGTGATGGACGTGAACGATGCCAGGATGAAACACTTTTTTGACAACAGATACGGGACAGGCCAGTCAACCTTTGATGGTCTCATGACAGCCACAAACCTCCAGATATCGGGGAAACGGTTTGTTGTGGCGGGCTATGGTTGGTGTGGCCGTGGAATAGCCATGAGGGCCCGGGGCCTGGGTGCCAGGGTGTGTGTGACGGAGGTTGATCCCATAAAGGCGGTGGAGGCGAGAATGGATGGTTTTGACGTGATGCCCATGGAGCGGGCGGTGGAGGACGCTGATTTCATAGTGACCGCCACCGGCTGCAAGCACGTGGTTGACGGCCGCCATTTTGAGAAGATCAAAGATAGGTGTGTTCTGGCCAACGCTGGACATTTCAACAACGAGATAAACATAGGTTTTCTTGAGAAACACGCGGTGTCCAGGCGGAAAGCCAGAGAATACGTGGAAGAATATGTTTTGCCCGGCGGAAAAAAGGTGTACGTTGTGGCCGAGGGACGTCTTGTCAACCTCGCCGTCGGCCAGGGCCATCCGGTTGAGATCATGGACCTGAGCTTTTCAATCCAGGCCCTCTCGGCGGCCTACATTGTTGAACACCACAGGGAGATGGAAAACCGTGTGTATCCCGTGCCGGGCGAGATAGATCTGAAGGTTGCACGTCTGGAACTGGCCGCTATGGGCGTTGAGATTGACACCCTCACAGAGGAGCAAAAGAGGTATCTCTCCACGTGGCAGGAGGGCACATGAACGTGAACGGAGAAGTGGAAAAAGAAGTGGAAAAGAAACCTCTTCGTCTGTGTGTTTTCGGCCACACGACCATTGACCACGTTATGACTGCCCCCAGTCTCCCCGAACCCGACACCTCCATAGAGGTGACATCTCACATCGTCTCTTTCGGCGGCACAGGTGCGAACATAGCCAGGGCCGCTGCCCGGCTGGGAGTGAAAACATACCTGTCCTCTCCCGTTGGAAACGATCTCCCCGACGACTTCCGCAGAACGCTTGAAAGCGACGGCGTGGACCTCTCCGGTCTAATCTTTGTTGAAAACGCCATGACACCCCGCTGCTGGATAATATCTGACCCGGGGCACAGACAGATGGCCATAATGGACCAGGGAGCCATGCGGGAGGCGGAGAAACTGGTCTTTCCAAAAGATGTTGTGGACAGAAGCACCCACGTCCACGTTGGCACCGGTAGGCCGGGATATTACCGGCGGGTGATGAAGTACGCCCGGGAGATCGGAAAGGTCGTGGCTTTTGATCCGGCACAGGAGATAAGATATGTCTATACCCCCGAGTTTTTCAGAGAACTGCTCTCGTTGGCGGACATCTTTTTCGCAAACCAGCGGGAAATGGAGGTTGCCATGGCTTATCTGGGACTGAGAGACATGTCGGAAATGCTTGAGTGGGTCAACGTCCTGGTGGTCACACGCGGTGAAAAAGGCAGCGTGATATTGAGCGACAGCAAAGTTTTTGATATACCCCCCATCCCACCCAAAAAGGTTGTTGACACCACGGGCGCGGGGGACGCATACAGGGGGGGTTTCTATGCCGGGTTGGCCCGGGGTCTCCCCCTCTACGAAACAGGGCTTGTCGCATCTGCCACAGCATCTTTTGCTGTTGAGTCCCCCACCCCACAGGAGGGGCTGCCCACGTGGGATATGGTGGCGGAGCGTCTCAACAGGATGGGCTACGGCGTGTGAAACCAGCGTGCGAAACCGGGCGGAGACAAGGCGAAAGGTATATAACGTCTTATTGTGGTATGGTGGTGGGGATAGATATGGCAATCGGGTTCGTGCTGATAAGCGTGGCTCCTGCGAAGGAACAGGAAGTGTACAAAAAGCTGTTGAAAATAAAGGAGATCGTGGAACTCCACCCCCTCCTGGGCAAATACGATTTCCTCGCAAAGCTGGAAGTGAAGGACTTTGATTATCTGGTCAAGATAGTCACAGACCAGATTCGGACGATAGACGGGGTCGTGGAGACGGAGACGTATCCCGGAGTCAAACTGTGAGATTCAGGTGTGGAGGTGAGAGAACATGAGCTCAAGCATAACCAACGTCTGGTGGTTCATATCTGTGGTTGTCCTGGTGTTTTCTCTTGTCCTCGTGCTGACAGGGGCTTTTACCACCTATTTCGGTAGCGGAAAGAGCCGTGTTATAGGTGTTGTCCTTCTGGTCGTTGGCCTCGTGATAGGTATTTTATACGTACTCGCCGGGAGTCATTATCTCAACATAATTGACGTCCCCATACGAACGATTATCATTGAGACCACGCTTTATCTGGTCGCCACTGTGATAGGGGCAGTCATCGGTATAGGTGTGTTTTTGGGTGCCATAATGAAAGCGTGATGGGCCCGTTTTAGGCCAGGCAGATGTCTTTAAAGCTACGCCTGCAAAACCCTTAATTACCCCTTTTTCTGTCCCGGTACCATGAAAGTGCTGGTAGTATTGGGGAGCAGGAGTGACATTGACGTGGCTAGGAAGTGCACGGACGTTCTGTCGGAGCTCGGCATACCCTATGATGTTGAGGTTGCTTCTGCACACAGGACCCCTGACAGAGTCAGGGACCTGGCCGCCAGGGATGACGTGGACGTTTTCATAGCCATAGCGGGTCTCTCAGCCGCTCTACCCGGCGTCCTGGCGGCGCACACGGCCCGCCCGGTGATAGGGGTTCCTGTCAGCGGCAGGGTCAACATGGACGCCATCCTTTCCATGGTCCAGATGCCAGGGGGGGTCCCTGTGGGCGTGGTGGGACTGGACAGGGGGGACAACGCAGCGTTGTTGGCTGCCAGTATTCTGTCTCTGAGTGATGAGAGTTTGAAAAAACGGCTGGCGGAGTACAGAGAGAAGATGGCGAAAAAGGTCTTTGAGGACTCTGAAATCGTAAAAAAAGAGATAAAAAGAGACGGGGCCGGGGGACCAGGCCCGGGGGAGGGTTGAATGAGCATAAAGAACAAGCATAAGGGTTCAACATGGCCAGGGGGTGTGATGTGTGTTTGATCCTCAGAAGTTCGTTGAAGAAAAGGTCTCAGAGCTCAGAGAGACGATAGATGGGAAGGCGATAATAGCGTGCTCGGGCGGTGTTGATAGCACCGTGGCTGCTGTCCTGGTGTCCCGCGCCATAGGGGACCGTTTGCTGGCCGTTTTTGTTGACACGGGGTACATGCGCAAGGGAGAAGCAGAGTATGTGAGGGAGATGCTTGAGTCTCTCGGCGTCAATTTCAAAATAGTGGACGCCAGTGAAGAGTTCTATTCTGCTCTCAGAGGCATTGTTGACCCCGAGGAAAAGAGGAAGCGGATAGGCGAGCGTTTTATACGGGTGTTTGAAAAGGAGGCTGAGCGGTGGGGGGCGGAGTATCTGGTACAGGGGACGATCGCCCCGGACTGGATAGAGAGCGGTGGCGAGTTGCGTGACACGATAAAATCCCATCACAACGTGGGTGGTCTCCCCCCGGACATGGGCCTCAAACTGGTTGAGCCGCTACGTGACCTCTACAAAGACGAGGTGCGAAAGGTTGCCAGATACCTGAACGTTCCCGTGGCGGAGAGACAGCCTTTCCCCGGCCCGGGCCTTGCCATAAGAATAATAGGAGAGGCGACACCTGAGGCGGCGGAGATAGTCAGAGAGGCATGTTTTATAGTAGAGGACGAGATTGAAAAAGCCGCTGGCAGGGGGGAGATGGAGCTGCCGTGGCAGTATTTTGCCGTTCTTTTACCCCTCCGCACCGTTGGTGTCCACGGAGACGTACGTGCATATGGCTATACTGTTGCCGTCAGGGCTGTTGAATCTGTGGACGGGATGACTGCGGCGTACAGCAAGATACCGCACACCGTTCTGGAGCGGATATCCGTTCGAATAACGAACACTCTCGGTTCAAAAGTCAACAGAGTTGTGTATGATATAACCAACAAACCCCCCGCCACCATTGAGTGGGAGTGAATGGGGAATAGAAAGTGGGCAAAGCATAGTCTTTTTCCGGAGTTTTCTGGATGTTTGGACCAAAAAAATATAAATGATGTTTGATGTGTCACCGGTTTGTGTTCAAAAGTGTCCAAAATGGCGAAAACGTGTGGTAAAGGTTAAATTTAAAGTGGGTGAATTGATATGGCGAGCAAAAACAAAAAAGAACAGGACACGGTTGAAAAGACTGTGAAGAAAAGAAAGAGAGGACGGCCCCGTGGGTCAACGAAATCAAAGGGCCTCGAAGACCCCGAGACGTTTTTGATGCTGCAGGAGTTGATGAAGAACCCGGTCAGGAGTCTCAGAAGCCTGGCTGCCGCTGTCGGGGTGGGCAAGCAGAAGTGCTGGCGCAAGAAAAAGGAGCTGGAGGACAGCCATGCCATATGGGGATACAGCGCTGTTGTTGACTTTGAAAAACTGGGCTGGAAGACGTTTGCAATAATATCAAACATTAAACCTCTCAGCAAAGATGTGGCGGAGATGTTGATAGAACGTGCCTCGGGCAAACTGGCCAAAAACGAGGATATAATCGTGCTGGACTCTTATTTCACCGCTGGATCGTACGACGGGATAACCATTTTTGCTGCTAGGGATACTGTGGCCGCCAAAAAGTACTATGATACACTCCGTCTCCTCTATGAAGATTTTTACATCTCCAAGCCCATCATGCTTGAGATCATGTTCACGACCATGAGAAACGGGAAGTTCAACCCGGAGATAGAGCGCATAAAAGAACTTGTCCCAGAGGTTCCATGACATTGTGGCGCGTGTGGTGCATGTGTTATGAGGGTGTACGTGATAGACAACGGGGGCCAGTGGACGCACAGAGAATGGCGGGTTCTCAGATACCTTGGCGTTGAGACTGAAATAGTCCCGAACACGGCCCCCGTTGAAAGGGTGGCCGATGCGGACGGCCTGGTCCTGTCAGGTGGTGCTCCAAGGATAGGCGCTGAGACGTACAAGCTCGGGAACACGGGCGAATACCTGGACCGCACAGAGATCCCAGTTCTGGGCATATGTGTTGGGTGTCAGTACATAGCCATTCATTTCGGCGGTGAGGCCGGCCCGGCGGAGGTGCCAGAGTACGGCAAAACTGAGATAGAGGTCACAGAGGGAGACACTCTTTTCAGAGGGCTCCCCCGCAGACTTGTGGTGTGGGAGTCTCACAACGACGAGATAAAACGCCTGCCAGAAGATCTCATTTCATTGGCCAGATCAAAAAACTGTCGTTACCAGGCGATAGCGCACAAAAAAAGGCCCATTTTTGGCGTCCAGTTCCATCCGGAGGTTGAACACACAGAGCACGGCTATGAGATCTTTTCCAATTTTCTGGACGAGTGCAGGAAATAGTGTAGAAATAGTGCCTACATACTCGGCTATTCTTCTTTCTCCACCCTGCTCACACTTCCGTCTTTTTCTCCAACCAGGACCACGTCTGCCATGTCTATGAACAACCCGTTTTCCACAACCCCGGGTATCGTGTTAAGCTCTTTTTCCATCTGCGCCGGGTTCTGTATGCCTTTTTCAAACCTGCAGTCCAGTATATAGTTTCCGTTGTCAGTTATATATGGGCGTCCCTCCGGGAGTTCTCTCAGAGAAACGACACAGCACTCTGAAGACAGCGTTTTTTCCACCCACCTGGCGATGGCCTTCCAGGAAAAGCGTATCACCTCAACCGGGAGTGGGGAACGTGTCCCGAGTGCCGAGACTCTTTTTCTCCAGTCCACGATGACGACAAATTGTTTGCTGGCATAGGCGACCATTTTTTCTCTGAGAAGAGCGCCGCCCAGACCCTTTATGAGATCCAGTTGTGGAGAAAACTCGTCTGCACCATCCACGGCTATGTCAACCACGGGGTGTTCGTCCAGTGACGAGACCCTTATACCGTTCTTTCTGGCGATTCCTTCGGTTTTTATGGACGTTGGTATGCCTATGATCTCCAGTTTTTCTTCTTTTATTCTTTCGCCAAGCTTTTTAATAAAATACACCACTGTCGTCCCGGAGCCGAGTCCGACTACCATTCCGTCTTTCACGAAATCCGCCGCGGCATAGCCAGCGTTTTTCTTCGCCTCGTCTATTGCAGTCATAGCGGTGACCTCATTTTCTGCCAAAAACAACCCTCCTAGAGTGGAAGTTTTTTCATCTCCTCTATGACAGCCACTATGTTTTCAATTATGTCCCGGTTTACTTTTTCTCCATATTCCACCGTTGCACGTGAGGAATCGCCGTGCATCCCATCTGGCAGGATGTTATCTTCGCCAGTGTAAATCCGGAATCTTTGTATGGTGGGATGGCTGACCGGGCGGGGAGGTCTTACCAGGTCGGGGCGGAGGGCCATGACACGGGATGTTTCCAGGCATCCCCCGTGTCCATCGTCTTCTGGCAGATCCTCCCTTTCATATGCAAAGTCGTAGTCAGATAGTACATAAACTACCATTTTGGTCCCCAGTTGTTCCAGGGCTTCTCTGGCTCCTTCTTTCAGAGCGGCCATGTGGCTCCGCCCGGCGTGTCCGGAGAGAAACAGCACCCGCTTTATGCCGTTCCGCGCCATCTCCAGCACCATGTCTCTGGCAAAACCTCTAACGGTGTCAAACGACAGCGAAAACGTGCCAGGAACGGTCCGTGTGCCCACGCAGACCCCATAAGGCAGAGGGGGCATGACCACCGCACCTGTGCGGGCGGCTATTTCTTCGAGGATGCCCATTGGTTGCAGGAGGTCTGTGCCGAGTGGCAGATGGGGGCCGTGGCCTTCCATTGAACCCACTGGCACTATGAAAACCCTGTCCTCTCCCGTAATATTTTGAAATTCATATGATGTCATTTCGTCTGCACGCATACGACCACCCGCCACCAGAATGATAAGGCGGTTTATAGAGGTTTTGGGTTGTTTACTCTTCTATGTATATGATTTTTGAGCCCTGTGGCTCCAGTTTGAAATCAAGCTCCCGGTGGTCTGCCAGCGCCCGTCGAACGTCACGCTGTTTTTCTTTTTCCACATATAACAGCAGAAATCCCCCCCCACCTGCTCCGAGGATTTTTCCGCCAACCGCCCCTGCTTTTCTGGCCTTTTCGTACATCTGGTCTATCTGGGGATTGGTTATCCCAGAGGCCAGTTCACGTTTGAGCAGCCAGTTTTCGTGGAGGATTTCCCCTATTTCACGTGTGTTTCCCTGCTCAAGGGCTTTTTTGGCCCTATAGGCCAGTTCTTTCAGCCGGTTGAGCATCTCCTCTTTGTCTTTTTTCTTCATCTCTTTTTTCTGTTCTGTGAGTATGTCGCTGGCCTTGCGTGTGAGACCTGTGTAAAACATCAACAGGTTTTCTTCCAGCTCTTTTTTTGTCCCTGGCGGACATACCACGGGGTCAACGAAAACGCTGTCGTCCCTGTTAAACTGTATGAACTGCAACCCCCCATAGGCGGCTATGTACTGGTCCTGTTTCCCTATGGGCTGTTTCAGTATGTCTATTTCTATTTCGCACGCCTCTCTCGCCAGCGTCTCTCTGGACTTCGGTTTTCCCACGAAAGTATAAAGGGCGTTCAACAACCCGACGGTGAGGGCGCTGGAAGATCCCAGGCCGGTGCCACGGGAGGGCACGTCTGCTATTGTGGTTATTTCCACGCCCTCTGTGACGCCGGTTTTTTTCATGGCTTCTCTGACCAGTTCGTGTTTTATTTCGTCTACGTGGTTTACTATTTCCGTGCGCGAGTACGCCACTCGTATGGTCTCGTCAAACCGTTTGTTCACTGTCACATAGATGTGTTTGTTTATGGCGGTGCTGGTCACTGCGCCTCCGTGTTTGAGATAATAGTCGGCGATGTCCGTTCCTCCGCCTGCGAAACTGACCCTGAGTGGTGTCCGGGATATTACCATGGCCATTTTCTATGCCCCCTGCACTTTTTTGTGGCGTCTATCTCACTTTCATATTCTATCTCGCTTTTACATGGCTCCCATCTGTTTTGCGAGAATACTGGCTGCCTTTTTCACAGCGCCATCTGAGTCCGTGGACGGTTTCCACCCTGTGGATAGTATTTTTTCTATTGAGAGTTCCATTTTCACGACGTCACCGACCCATCCCCGCTCTGTCCCGGTGAACTCGTATTTCACGTTTTTCAGACCCAGGACCTCTGTGACTATGTCTGCTATTTTTATGACGTTTGTTTTTCCGTGGTTGCCGAGGTTGTAAACTTCCACTCTTTCAGACGTGGGGTGCCTGTAGCCGTGAAGCATTCCTGCCACGCAGTCTTCTACGAGGAGATACGATTTGCTCTGTTTCCCGTTTCCGAGTATGAGAAGCCGGCCCGGGTCTTTTCTGAGCTTCAGGATGAAATCATATATCACGCCGTGGGTCCCGTTCTTTCCCACTATGTTTGCAAAGCGGTAGATCCACGCCCTGAACCCGAAAGAGTGACTGAAAGCGGACACGAGTCCCTCGGCGGCCAGCTTCGCCCCGCCGTAGAGGGAGATGGGCTTGAGGGGGCCGTAGTCCTCTGGTGTGGGAATCTCTTTTGCCTCCCCATAGACCACCGAGGACGAAGAGAACACTATCTGCTCAACGTCGTTTTTTCTCATTCCCTCCAGTATGTTGTATGTTGCCAGTATCCCGTTTTCAAGGTCAACCCGTGTGTCCTCTGCTCCGCCTTTCACGTCTGCGTTGGCTGCGAGGTGGAAGACAGCGTCCACGCCCGCCGTTGTCTCTGTAGCAACGTTTGGGTCACGGAGGTCGCCGTGGATGAACTCTATCCGGTCCAGAAAGGGTTCTATGAACTCTTTTTTTCCTGTGCTGAGGTTGTCAACTACCCTGACGGTGTGTCCCTCTTCCAGCAGTTTTTCAACGAGGTTGCTTCCTATGAAACCTGCTCCTCCTGTGACAAGATATCTCATTTTTTGCACCTCTCTTCTGTCGTTTGGTGTCATGTGTTCATGCTGCGGGTCTTTGTCTAAGCCCGGAGGATATAAAAACTTTTATCACTGCGTGAGCGTTTTTCCCACCATGGATCTGAACATGGGCGCCGGGGACGACGCGGAGGAAATGGATGGGGAAAACATGGGAGAGGGGTTTTTCCCCGGGTTCCAGTTTGACCTGGACGGGTTGATAGGGGAGATTGAAAAGAGGGGGTGGAAGAGGGTTATTTTTCAGGTCCCGGACGGGCTGAAAAAAGAGACGGTCCGATTGCTCGTGCACATCTCCAAGAAAATCGGAGACGGTGTCAAAACCATCTTTGCGCTTTCCACGTCTCCGGCTTTTGGTGCATGTGATGTTATAAGTCCACCAGCGGGCTTTGATGGTGTCGTCCACATGGGCCATGCTCCAATGCCTGGAATAGGCGGCTCCGGGGGAACTATTTTTGTTGAGATGCGCCGTGTTGTCCCGGAGGAGCTTGCGGGCACCGAGCGCCTCATCTTCGCCCTCGGTGAGATCGGGGCGAGCCGTGTTGGGCTGACCGCGACTGTCCAGTACCTGGATTTTCTGCGGCCAGTAAAAGAAATCCTGTCTGAGCATGGATTTGAAGCGGTTGTTGGAGACAGCGGAGGGAGAGCGGTGCACCCCGGCCAGGTTCTGGGCTGCAGTTTCCACCCGGCACTTGTCGTCCGCGATGTTGTTGATGTCTTTGTTTTCGTCGGGGACGGGGTTTTTCATCCAGTGGGTGTTTCCATTTCCACCGGTAAGAGGGTGTTGCGGTACGACCCCCTGTCCGGGTTCTGTGAATATGTCAACGCTGAGGATTTCGTCAAAAAAAGGATGCTGGCGGTTGCCAGGGCGTCTGATGCGAGGCGGTGGGGTGTCCTCGTGTCAACCAAACCCGGCCAGCACCGTCCTAGCATCGCTTTCAACGTTTACAACCTGCTGGTGGAAAACGGTATGGAAGCGATTGTTTTTGTCGGGGACACCTTTTCTCCGGAAATGTTCCTCGGACTGGACGTTGAGGCGTTTGTTTCAACAGCGTGTCCCCGGATCGCGTACGACGACGCCGCCCTTTATAAACGGCCCGTGCTGACGCCCCAGGAGCTGGAGATACTGGTTGGAAAAAGAACATGGGACGATTACTCACCCGATTTTTTCTGATCGCCTCCTTTTTGTCCGTCTTTTCTCATGACGCTCACAAACAGTATGTCCCCACCCGCTGGCGTTGTGCGGTATCCCTTTCCCCGGGGCCATCTGGTGAGAACGCCGTCCACACCCCAGCCGGGTTCAACGACTGTTAGCCCCCAGCCCTGTTTTTCCACCCAGGAGACCATGTGGTCTGTTTCCTCGGGGGTGACGGTGCATACACAGTAAACCAGGTAGCCGCCCCTTCTGACACGCTTTTCTGCCTCTCCGAGTATCTCTTTTTGAACGTCCACGAGCCGCTCAACGTCTTCTTTTTTGACGTACTTGGCTTCGGGGTTGCGTCTGGCGGCTCCGAGGTCACTGCACGGCGCGTCTACGAGGACGAGGTTGTATGTGTCCTCCGGTTTTTCCATGTGCACATGGACGTCTGTCTTCGTCTGCTCTGCCCTCTTTTTGAGTGCCAGGAGCTTCCGGCGGTTGATATCATATGCGTGCAGATCTATCCGGCCGGTTTTCTCCCCCCCAATCCCCTGGAACTTTTTTTTCAGCACAAAAGACGTGGCGATGGTTTTCCCCCCGCTCCCGGCACAGTAATCAAGCATCTTCTTTCTCCCCACATTTTCTTCTTCTTCACAATCTCGCCCCTCCCCATTTTTTTTCGTGTTCCCAACCAGGAGGTCTGCCACCAGGTGTGCTATGGTCTGGCTGGAGACGTCCTGGACTATGGCGAAACCTTTTTCAACGGGGGTGGAGTATCTCGCACCGGGCTGTGTTATGACACAGCTCTGTATCTGCGGGTGCTGCGTTGCCGAAAGGTCCTCTTTTTTGAGCGCATCTATTACCTGCTCGGCACTTGTCCGGGAGAGGTCCACGCACAGGTGTGTCTCTGGCTCTGAGTTTAGATATGTCAGCCACTCGCGGTTTACTCTTTTTATAGTCTCTGCGGCGTATGTGGAAAAAGAAAACCTGGTGGCCAGGTATTCTGTTTCGTTCATCTCTTTTCTGGCCATTTTTTCTGCCTTTTTTTCCTGGTCCACGTGTTTTCCGATGGCCATCTCAACATAGGCGTCAGGCGTTTTTTCCACCATGTAGAGGCCCAGGACGTAGTCATACCATCTTTTCCACCGGACAACGTTGTGGACCAGTTTTGCCACGGCGTCTCTCTGTTCCTGGGCGAGACCCGAGTGGGGGAGGACGTCCCTCATGCACATGGCCATGTTGCCTTTGCGAAGATACTTCTGGATGATCTTTGTAGCAACATTTTTTTCCACGTCTCCGTCCATCATTTGGAGAAAGGATGCCTACGCCATATAATTTTCTCAACGAATTGTTTAAATCCCACGTGGTCATTACGGATGTGATGCCCTCCTCTCCCAGATCGTCGCCGGTTCTTTCAATTCTCTACAACGAGAATCACGTCATCCACAAGCCTTTTGGCACCAGCCCTGAAAACCCGGAGAGGACTACAAGGATTTTCCGCTATTTCCAGGGAAAAAAAGAGGTCCTGGGCGAAGAAGTGGAACTGCGCGTTGATTTTCCGCCGGCGACCGTTGAAGACCTTCTGAGGGTGCACCAGAAAGAATACATAGATTTCGTGCGCTCTTACTGCCTCCGGGGTGGCGGTTTTCTGGGAGACAGCACCTATTTCGCCCCCGGGACTTTTGACGCCGCCCTCTCAGCCGCCGGGGGCGCCATGAAAGCGCTTGAGATGGTTGTCACAGGCACCAGGCGTTTCACCTTTGCCCTCATACGTCCACCGGGCCATCATGCAAAAGCGGACACGTACGGTGGTTTCTGCATTTTCAACAACGTGGCGGTGGCCATAAGACATGTCCAGGAGAACTTTGGGGTGGAAAAGGTGATGGTGGTGGACTGGGACGCCCACGCCGCCAATGGGACCATGAGGATTTTTTACGAAGACCCTACCGTTTTGTTGGTCTCCCTCCACAAAGACCCTAAAGAGTTCTATCCCGGGGAGGGCTTTGTGCATCAGATAGGCAGGGGAAAAGGGCGGGGTTACACTGTGAACGTTGAGATGCCAGAGGGGGCTGGTGACAGGGAGTATTTGATGGTCTTTGAGGACATCATACGCCCGGTCTATGAACAGTATTCCCCGGACCTGCTTGTGGGCTGTGTCGGGTTTGACGCCCATTTCAGCGAGGAAATGACCCACATGGGCATGACGTCCCAGGGATATTACGACCTGGTCAGGGGGTTGAGCGAGTTGGGCGGGGAGCGCCTGGCGCTGGTGCTTGAGGGGGGCTACAACTGGTACAACCCGCGTCTGGCCCACACTGTCGTAAATGCCATGCTCGGCCGCCCCCACAGTTTCAAAGAAGACGTTGACATTCTTAGCAGTTCCGTTACCCGCCCTGAGAAGGTCTATAAGATAACCAGGCAGAAGATAAAAGAGGTCCAGGACATACTGGACCAGTTTTACAGGTTCTGACGCTCTGTTTTTTCGCCGCCAGAGCTTTTTTTGCCGCCAAGGTGCTCTATGGCTTTTTCCAGGCGCTTCATTGTCCACGCCACAAAGACCATCCACGGCGCAACAAAAACCAGGAACAGGATGGAGCCCGCCATTATGAGGTCCCTGTGCTCTCCGCCCAGGAGAGATGACGACTGGATATAAACGGTCCTGGCGTGGGTGGAGACGGTGTGGTTTCCGTCGCTGGCTTCAAAATAGTAGACCCATGTCCCGCCTCCCAGATTGCACCTGTACATGTAGTCCTTTCCGTCTGTGTAGTTTGTGTCCTGGGGGTTTATCTCGCCCATCTCGTGTTTTTCTCCGTTTATGTACACCCACACACCCGCTGGCGGGTCGTTGTCAGCGTCTTTGTAGATGCATGTGAAGACCACGTCCCCCTCCGCCTTTGCCTGCTGGGGGGTGGCACCGCCGCTGAGGGCTGGTGGGCTGTTCTCGTCGTCGTCTTCTCCAACTGCCACCCCATGGAACGTGGCCATCAAATAGAGGGCTGCCAGAAAACAGGTGGACACGGTGGATGTCACAGACAGCAGTTTTTTTCTCATGGCTGTCCCTTCTGTTGTTTCCTCTTCCATTTTTTAAGCAGGTTTTCAGCGGCCATGAACAGGGGGTCAAACACGTCAGAAACGGGGGGACAGTAGGCATGTTCAACGTGGTAAATGTCTTCCACGCCCATGCCTGAGTATAGGGCGACACTCACCCGGTTTATTATGTCTTTTGCCCCGGGCCCCACAGCCTGGGCTCCCACTATCTTACCATCAAGGTCGCATATGAGCTTCAGGGCGACGTCCTCCCCGCCCATGTACTCGGGTACGCTTTTTATTTTCACCCTCGCAGACACGGCCCCTTTAACGTCTCTTTCTCTCAGCCCGACACCCGCCACTTCTGTCCCGTTCACAACTGTGACGAAAGCCCCCGTTGTTCCACGATACTCTGTTTCTTCGCCTGCTATGTTGAGCCCGGCAACCGTGCCCTGGTGGAGGGCGGGGGGTGCTATTCTCATTCCCAGCGGGCGGCGATCTATCGCCGAGAAGGTCTGGACGCAATCTCCAACAGCGTATATGTCCGGGTCAGAGGTTTGCATCTTTTCGTTGACAGATATCCCCTGTCTGGTGACTGAGAGGCCCATTTTTTCCGCCAGACCCGTGTTTGGTCTCACGCCGGCGGAGAGTATGACTGTGTCAGCAGGTATCTCTGTTCCGTCTGAGAGAATCACTTTTTCTACGCTCGTTTCTCCGGTTATCTCTTTTACAAGAGTGCCAAAATGGGTTTTTATGCTGTCGGGTATAAGCTTTCTCACTTCCCGTCCCATGTCCGGGTCAAAGGCGGAGGGCAGGGGGTGTGCCATCATGTCCACCAGGGCCACATTTTTTCCTTTTTCGTGGAGCGAGAGGGCCACTTCCAGTCCAATGGCTCCGGCGCCTATCACAACGGCGTTTTTTATTTGTGGGAGCCGGCCCAGTAGTTTTTCCAGGTCCCGGTGGGAGGTAAACGTGTAAACCCCGTTATCCAGTAGGGCTCTGTTGAATTTTATGGGCGGGATGAACGGTTCTGCTCCGAGGTCCAGCACCAGGGTTTTGTACGAAATATCCTCTGTTTCTCCCGTTCTCAGGTTCCTGGCCACAACGATTTTTCTGTCTCTGTCCACTTCTACTGCCTCTGTTCCGAGCACCTTTTTTAGACGGCCCGGGTTGCCGGGGAACTCGTGTTTCAGGTGTTCGGGGTCCGTGTGCCCGCCCAAGGCATATGGCATCCCGCACGGCGAATACGTGTCAAAGTCCCTTTTTTCTATGACCGTTACGTGCCTGTCTCTGGTCTTTGAGAGTATTGTTCTTATGCACCCTATCGCTCCTGTGCCGAATCCGATCACCACTACGTCTCCTTCTATCATTGTGGTCGCCCCGTTTGGGGATAAGACCGGTAGGTTAAAACGTTTTTCGGGTGCCGTGGGCGGGTGGAATCGGGGAGGGACAGGTTTTTATAATTCAGAAAACATGTGTGGCTAGATGAAGAATAGAGGAGGTGCCGTGGGCGGGTGGAAGCGCAACAGGTGTTTCGTCGCCGGTCTCAAAACCGTTCTCAGGTATGCTCTGGTTGTGGCGGGGATTTCTTTTGCGGCGGCGCTGCTCTGTGGTGCGTCTCTGGAGGTGGTCCTGTTGGGAGTGGTCGTTTTTCTTCTCGTGTTCGTGCCCGCCATGCTCGGCGTTTATTCTCTCTGGCACCTCAACCCCTACGGGGACCTGGTGTTTGGGTGGTATCGGCTTTCCTCCGGGGGTGTGTGGCTTTCAAAGCGTCCCGGCGATGAGAGCCTGTTTGTTTCTCCGGCCAGCGTTGTCTCTGTTTTTTCCGAGGGGCCAGATCGATTTGTGCTGGTTGTTGAGGCCACCGGCGGGGAAATGAAGGTCGTGCTGTGTCCTGAAAAGAAGGATGTCGGTTCTGTTAAGAGTCTTTTCGGGCGTTTTCTTGGATGAGGCTTTTTATGTGGGTGCGACATGTTTTTATATCGCCCTATTTTTGGGCGGGTGTGAGTTTTAAAAGAAAATGGAGACTTGGATAGCAAGAGAAGGTGAGAAAAAAGAGCGAGATGAGGAGAGTGTGAGATATGGTTTCGCCGAAGGAGGTACATGAGGTCCTGTCCCGCCACATGCTCGTGGACGGGTTTGATATGGTGCTTGACCTGGAAAAGAGCAGGGGCATACACATCTACGACTCCCGCCATGACCGTGTGTTTGTTGATTTTTTCAGTTTCTTTGCCTCCCAGCCCCTCTCTGTTAACCACCCAAAAATGCTTGAGCCTGAGGTAAAAAAGGAGCTGGCAGATGTCGCCCTCTTAAAGCCCACGAACAGCGACGTTTATACGACGTACATAGCCGATTTCGTGGAGACGTTTGTGGACATAGCCCTTCCACCCTATCTCCACTACCTGTTTTTCATCTCTGGCGGTGCTCTGGCGGTTGAAAACGCTCTCAAGACGGCTTTTGACTGGAAGGTCAGGAAAAACCTGGCCGCCGGGAAGGGAGAACTCGGCTCCCGTGTCATCCATTTGAAGGACGCCTTTCATGGACGCACCGGTTACACCCTCTCTCTTACCAACACCCACGCCAGGGTAAAGACGATGTATTTTCCGAAGTTTGACTGGCCCCGGGTTTTGAACCCGAAGATAAGGTTTCCTCTGACACCCGAAAACCTGGCCGAGGTTGAGGAGGCGGAGAGGAAGAGCATTGAGGAGATAAACGCGGCGATTGAGAAGTTTGGTGATGATATAGCGGCTTTCATAATGGAACCAATCCAGGGCGAGGGCGGCGACAACCACTTTCGGAAGGAGTATTTCCAGGAGGTTCGCAAAATAACCCTTGAGAACGACATATTCTTCATATTGGACGAGGTCCAGACAGGTGTGGGGCTGACGGGCAAAATGTGGGCACACCAGCACTTCGGTGTTGAGCCCGATGCCATAGCGTTCGGTAAAAAGACACAGGTCTGCGGCATAGCGGTGAGCAGGAGGGTGGACGAGGTCCCGGACAACGTTTTCCACGTTTCCAGCAGGCTTAACTCCACGTGGGGAGGAAACCTGGTTGACATGGTCCGGGCGAAACACTATCTTAGGATAATAAAAGAGGACCGTCTGGTGGAAAACGCAGGTCGGGTGGGGTCATACCTGTTGAAACAGATTGAGGAGTTGCAGGAGGAGCTCCCGTCGCTCATATCCAACGCCAGGGGGAGGGGGTTGATGTGTGCCTTTGACCTTCCCAGCGAGGCCCTGAGGGACCGCTTCAAAAACGAGGTTTACAGGGCGGGGGTTATAATGATCGGATGCGGCGAAAAGACGATGAGGTTCCGTCCGCCCCTGGACATCACCACCGAGGGCGTGGACGAGGGAATGGCCATAATACGGGACGTCGCCCGGAAGCTGGCATCCGAACAGGCTTCAGAGAGCCCATCGGGGGCTGCCAGTGCATCCAGCAGTGGTTGATATGGGAGTGGGTGAGCATGGTTGATCTATCGGGCGGAAACGTCAGCATAGGGATAAGATGTGAGGACAAAAACGAGTTTGAGAGGCGCACGCCTCTTGTGCCTGGCGATGTGCGGCGGCTGGTTGAGCGGGGTGTGAAGGTCTTTGTCCAGCCGTCTCCGCGCAGAATTTTTTCTGATGAGGAATACACCCGTGCCGGTGCTCTCGTCCAGGAGGACATTTCCGGGGCGAAAATCGTTTTTGGTGTCAAGGAGATGCCTGTCTCTTTTTTCCAGGAGGGTGGGGCGTATACCTTTTTTTCGCACACGATAAAGGGCCAGAAGCACAACATGCCAATGCTCTGCAGGCTGGTTGACCTGGGCTGCACGCTGGTTGACTACGAGAAAGTCACCGACGACCGCGGGCGGAGGCTGATATTCTTTGGGAGACATGCCGGGCTGGCTGGCATGTTTGACACCCTCTGGGCGGTGGGTATGCGGCTCAAGCACATGGGATATGACACCCCCTTTTACAGGATAAGACAGGCACGGTTTTATGGCAGCCTTGAGGAGGGAAAGCGGGAGATGGAAAAGGTGGCCCGGGAGATAGAGACCAGGGGGCTGCCGGAGGAGTTTGTGCCATTTGTGGTGGGCATAACAGGGTATGGTAACGTCTCCAGGGGGGCACAGGAGATACTTGACATACTGCCCGTGGAAGAGGTGTTCCCTGAGCAGCTGGGGGCGATAGAGAACCCTTCGCCGAACAAGATTTACAAGGTTGTTTTCAAAGAGGAGCACATGGTTGAGCCCGTGGATCCGGGGGCTGTTTTTGACCTCCAGGACTACTATGACCACCCTGAGAAATACCGTGGAGTGTTTGAGAGGTATCTTGAGCATATCACGGTGCTGGTAAACTGCATCTACTGGGATCCGAGGTATCCCCGCCTTGTGACCCGGGAGGCTATGAGGCGGTTTTTTGAGGAGGGACGAAAGTTTCCGATAGTTATAGGTGACATTAGCTGTGATATTGAGGGATCAATTGAGGCGACGGTCAAAGCCACGGACCCCGGAAACCCGCTTTTCACCTATGACCCCATGACCGGTTCCGTGGAGGACGGGTACACGGGGCGGGGCGTGGTCATAATGGCGATTGACACCTTGCCGGCCGAGATCCCCCGGGAGGCATCTGAGCATTTCAGCCGCTCCCTGTTTCCCTTTGTTGAGAAGATGGCCAGGGCGGACTGGACGGTCCAGTTTGAAAAACTTGACCTGCCTGCGGAGATAAAGCGTGCGGTTATTTTGTACCACGGGGAGTTCACGCCGCCTTTTGAGTACATGAAAGATTTTCTGGAATGAATCTTTGGGATGAACCTGGACGAACATCCGGGTCGGGCACACAGTCTGGAGCCCCGGTTTTCAACGGGCCAATCTCCCTGCTTTGTGTAAAAAGATAAGGGCTTGTTTTGCTGTGGTTTGGGGATGCACCATGAGCAAAACAAGCCAGAAAGGGTGTATGTGGAAGAGGTATAAAAATGTGTGTTGTTTGCCCGGTGGATGGTCGGCATAATACAAGTAGAAACCCGGCCAAGAACCACCATCTGCAACACCACAATCTACCCCAGGTAGCACCACAATCTACCCCAGGTGAAACAAAAATGAATAATTTACACAAAGCACAGAAGAAGTGGGTGGGTGACTTTACCATCAACCCGGGCGATGGCATGGCACTCCTCATAAAAACAGACTTCCAGTGGAACATAGACCATCTCGTAACACCGCCCTATCCGGACAACCACTGCAACGACCCATAAGGTTATCTCACCGGAAGCAGCAGTTTTTAAATACTGTGTGTGCAGTGCCAACGGTCTGCGTTGTGAGAGCAGCAGGTTAGAGGTGGCTATGCATGGGCGCTGTTGAGATAATAGGATACGTGAGCATAATCATCCTGAACCTCGGGTGGTGGATACAGGTTTGCCACGTCCTCAAAACCAGACACGTCAAGGGCATTTCCAGGCCGTTTTTGTCCGTGATGTTTTCGTGTTTCATTTTTCTCCAGTATTATACGTGGACCATTCACAACTGGGTGTATCTCGTCGGGAACGGAATAGGGATGGCCGGCGTAGGGGTACTTCTGGTCCTCACAGAAGTTTATCGGGAAAAGGATTACAAATAGTTTAGCGCTGGTGGCGGTTTTTGTTCACCGGAAACACGTACCTGAACCACACGTAAAAAATAGATGCCACAGCGATCCCGGATGGTATGATTCCCAACAGGTACGGGTTCTGGTTGCTGGTTGTGGGTGGTCCGGCATCTGCTTTTTCTATGTGCATGCAGGCGTCTGAGTACAGTTTGTGGAGTGTGTCAGCGATGGCGTTCACTGCCAGGTTCAGCAGTTCGCCGGTTCTGTCATGGAATGTCTTGTTAGACCAGCGCTCTGTTTCGTTCTGGTGGTCGTACAGGTAGTTGTCTATCCATACACAGGTTTTGTAGCTTCCCGGGTTGAAGGTGGTGTTGTAGGCGATTTTTATGGTCAACTGGTATGCCGTCTCGTTTGAAAGTTTTCCGTCAAATTTGAGATACCTGTTCCACTCCGTTGAGTTGTACGAGCGGGTGGTGTTGTCCACATATTTTTCGTATGTGTAGTGGTTCCAGTAGCCCTCCGAGCCGTGGTCGCTGGCACGTGTGTTCATCCACGACGTGTAATATCCCATAACGTGTCCGAAAACCGCCACGTCTGCCATGTAGTGTGTCATCATGCCAGCGTGCTTGGCCGCCTCTTCCATGTTTCCCTCTTTCAGGAGTTCCACTGTTGTGTCATACTCTTCCTGCGCTCTTTTTGCAGAGGAATCATCCATCACGCTCCCATCGGCGTTGAAATAGACGTGGTGTTTCATCTGGTCGCCAACACCATCGGGGTATGTTGTGGACTTCTGGAAGTCCGGCAGCTCCGTCCCATAGAGGTAGTCCGCTTTATAATCCAGCAACCACTGTTTCTCTTTTTCCGGTAAGAAATCAAGGGCGTGCTCGGCTATCCAGTCGTGTGTCCCATAGCTGGGATGTGCCGGGTCATCGCTTGGGCCGCCGCCGTTGGACCAGGCCAGCGTGGAGGGGAAGAAAGACAGTATAAAAACGAACAGCAAAACGAGGACGGGGGGTGTCCTGTGAGATGCGTTCCACCGGCATTTCCTGGCCCCGACATGGGTTCCGATGCAAGGTTTCATAAAGGTGTGTATCTCGCACTTGGGTATTTATCTATTTGGGGACTTTTTTGGGCATGTTTTTTTGGGCTTGAAACAGAAAAACCTTATACCCGTGTTTCCGTTCTCTTTTACGGGTGTTGGACTTGATAGGCAGGAAAGTGGGCAGGAAAGAACTGGCTGCCATGATTGACCATACAAATTTGAAGCCGAATGCGACGCGGGAGGACATTCTGCGCCTGTGCAGGGAGGGGCGTGAGTATGGTTTTGCTTCTGTCTGTGTGAACTCCACATGGGTTGATCTCTGCGCCAGAGAGCTGGATGGCAGCGGTGTTAAGGTCTGTTCAGTCGTGGGTTTTCCCCTGGGTGCCATGGACAGGGAGGCGAAGGCGTTTGAGGCGAAAAGGGCTGTGGAAACAGGGGCGGATGAGATTGACATGGTCATGAACATAGGGCGTTTTCTCTCCGGCGGAGAAGAGGACATCGCATATGTGGAAGAGGACATACGTGGCGTTGTTGAGGCCTCTCATCCGGCCACAGTCAAGGTGATCCTTGAAGTGGGGTTTCTGAGCGACGAAGAGGTCAGAGAGGCGTGTGAGATCGCCAGGAGGGCGGGGGCGCACTTCGTCAAAACCTCCACCGGCTTCGGGCCGCCGTGGGAGATGAGGCATCTCCGCATAATGCGTGAAACGGTGGGTGACTCCATGGGGGTGAAAGCCGCCGGCGGGATACGTGACTACTCAAAGGCCCTGGAGGCGATAGGGGCCGGGGCCACGAGGATAGGTGCCAGCGCTGGCGTGAAAATCGTTGAAGGCGCCCCGGAGTAGGTTGGGTGTGAATTTCGGCAGTGTCTGTGGATAGACGTGTGGAGGAAACGGTCTTGTCCGGTGTTGGGAAAAAACTGTTCGGCACATCTGGCATACGGGGGCACACGAATAGAGATATAACCCCCGAGCTGGCGCTGGGAATATCTTCTGCATATGGCCGTCTCCTTGGGCCGGGGAAAAGGGTCTGTGTGGCACGGGACACCCGTTTTGGCTCCCACATGCTTGAGATGGCTGTTGTGGCCGGTTTCATGTCCCAGGGTGTTGATGTGCTGGACTGCGGTTGTGTTCCCACCCCTGTGCTGGCCAGCTATCTTTTCTCAGGCGGAGGCGATGGGGGTTTCATGGTCACCGGCTCTCATCTGCCGCCTGACATGGTTGGCCTCATACCCTTGATGGGGGATGGGGCTTATATGCCGGATGACGTGGCGGTGGATGTTGAGCGAATGTTTTTCTCCGGCCAGCATGAGAGAGAACGCCCCTCCCCCCCAAGGTCTTCATATCTTTACGCCGACGACGCCGTCTCCCTTTACAAAAAGAAGGTGCTGTCTCTGGTTGACGTTGAGGCCATAAAAAACGCCGGTCTGCGCGTTGCTGTTGACCCGGCAAACGGGACAGCCACCGGCCTGCTATCGTCTCTTCTCCGGGATGTGGGATGCGAGGTGGTGGAGATAAACGGCGAGATGAGCGGTGAGAGCAACCGCCCGCCGGAGCCAAGGGACTCCACCCTCTCTGATCTCAAGAGGGCCGTGGTTGAGAACGGGTGCGATTTCGGTGCCGGGCTGGACGTTGACGGGGACAGGGTGGTTTTCGTTGACGAAAAAGGCAGGGGGGTGTCCGAGGATGTTGCCGGCATAATCTTTGCGGACAGAGTTTTTGGGTCTGCAGCCAGCTCCGGGGCCAGCGGCGGCGAGAGGGGGGTTTTTGTGACGCCGGTCAATTCCTCTGGCATTGTGGAGTGGTTTGCGGGGGAGAGGGGCGTGGAACTCCACTACTGCCGGGTGGGACAGCCAGCCACGGTTGGAGCCATAAAAAAATACGGCGCATGGTTTTCTTATGAGGAGTCCGGGAAATACTATTTCGCCAGACATGTGACATGGTGTGATGGCATGCTGGCGACTTTGAAAATGGCCGAGATACTGGCCAGAGAAAAAAAGTCCCTCTCAGAGGTCGTCAGGAGATACCCGTCTTTTTATCAGGTCAAAAAAACGGTGCCGGTTGACGATGAAAAGAAAACAGTTGTCATGGACGGCGTTAGAAAACGCCTGGACGGCGCCGCTCTGGTGGATGTTGGCGGAGTTAAAAGGCCCGCTCTGGTTGACGTTGACGGTCTCAAACTGGTATTCGCCGACCACTCGTGGCTGCTTATAAGAGCGTCGGGAACCGAGCCGGTAATAAGGGTTTATTCGGATTCGCCTTCTCCGGACAGGAGCGCTCTTCTCGTGGAAAAAGGTCTTGAGATTGTTGAAGACGTGCTTGAATCTCTGTGAGATTAAATCTCTGTGAACAGGAAAAAAGGGATAAAAACGTAAGCGAGGTGAAGTGATGGGAGAAAAAGAAGAACTGCCGGCGGGCACGGCGGACAGCATGGTGGTGGATGGAAAACAGTATCATATCGGCGCAGGAGAGGGAGACCTGGCCGAGTACATCTTGCTGTGCGGCGATCCCGGGAGAGCTGAGCGTGCGTCCCGCTTCCTTGACAGGGTCCAGGTGGAAGTAAAAAACAGGGAGTACTGGACGTACACAGGTGAGTATGGTGGCGTACCTGTTTCCATAATGTCAACGGGCATCGGCCCTGACAACGTTGAGATCGCCGTTGTGGAGATAAGCAGGGTGGTTGAGAACCCCACGTTGATCAGAATAGGCAGCTCTGGTGGCCTCCAGGACAGGATAAAAATGGGGGATCTGATTATCTCTACCGGGGCTGTGCGGCTGGAGAACACCAGCCTTTACTATGTCCACGAGGGCTTTCCCGCCATAGCCGATTACCGGGTGGTCATGGCCCTCAGCATGGCCGCCAGGGACGTTGGGGCGCGGTTCCATGTGGGTCTCACGGCCACAGCGCCCTCTTTCTATGCGGCCCAGAGCAGGCGGATGGACGATTTCCCCGTGAGGTACCCCGGCCTGCTGGATGAGCTCGCCCGCTACGGGGTTTTGAACTACGAGATGGAGTCCAGCACCCTTTTCACCCTCGCCACTCTCCGGGGGATAAAGGCGGGCACGGTCTGTGCGGCTTATTCAACCCGCTATGACAACAGGCCCATCACAAAGGAGGAAAAAAAGGTCGCCGAGAAAAACACCATTCTGACGGGTCTGAAAGCTGTGGTGCACCTGGAGAAGATAAAGAATTGGCCGAAGATGGGGGTTTCCGGCGAGGTCTGGGTGCCAGAGTGAGCGGCGGTGGTCTTTTGGCAGGTAAAGACGGGGAGTCATCTGGATTCGACCCGGAAGAAATGGGCGCTGACGTGTCAGATGACCTGGTCCGCCGCCTAGTGTCCCTCTCCCATCTGGTCGGCACTCTCAAACACATCCGGCGGCGGGGCTGGCTGCTGAGAGGAGTGGATGGCCCGGACGCTGGCGGTCCCGGGGGTTTTCCGGGTTTTTCTGTTGAGAGTGTGGCAGATCACTCTTATAGGGTTTCTTTTATGGCCATGGTCACTGGCCGGGTTCTCGGCCTGGACGTTGAGAAGATGGTGTCCATGGCACTGTTGCATGATGTCGGTGAGGTTGTGGTTGGGGACATAACGCCTGTTGACGGCGTGGACGAAGAGAAAAAGAGGTCCATGGAAGAGGGGGCGGTGAGGGGAATTTTCAGCGCTCTTTCAGGCGTTGTGGATGAAGATGGCAGGGCTTTGAGACCCAGGGCGGTGGACCTGTGGCTTGAGTTTGAGAACGGAGTTTCTCCGGAAGCAATTCTGGTCCGGGACCTTGACCGCGTTGAGATGGCTCTGCAGGCCGTGGAATATGCCAGGCGTTTTGTTGAATCCAGCAGGGGCGGCGATGTGGATGTGGCTTTTCGTCTTGAGGAGTTTGTGACCGCCGCCGCCAGAGAGGTGAAAACGGGCCTGGCCAGGCGGATGATGGCCGTCGTTAAAGAGGAATGGGACTCGCTTATAAAACCTTTATAAGACCAGACCTTTTATCTTGGCACATGATAATACCCCTGGGCGTTGACGAGGTGCTTCTGGCATTCACGGTCATACTCATACTCGGCCTTTTCATACCTGAGATAGAGCACAGGTGGAACCTTCCCCTGGTGCCGCTGTACATCATGGCGGGGATAATAATCGGTCCGTATGGCCTGGACATAATTGATTCCGCCCCCGCACTGTCGTTTCTGGGAGAGCTGGGCCTTTTCTTCCTGGTGTTCATTGCTGGTCTGGAGTTCTCAAAAGCCGGCAGAGTCAAGTGGCATCATGTGCCAGTTCTCGTCGTTACTTTCGGAACGATATGTTTTGTCAGCGGCCTGGTTTACATATGGTTTTTTTCCCCGATGCTCCCGGGGGGAGGTGTGTCTTATCCCATAAAAACGGCCCTCCTGATAGGTGTGATTCTGGTCTCGTCTTCTGTCGGTGAGATAATCCCCATGGTGAAGGCGAAAAGCAGCCTTGTTGACAGGATGGGACATGTGATAATTCCCGGCGTTGTGATACTTGACGGTGCGAGCCTTGTCGGAATAGCGTTTCTCACCCGGGACACATCTTCGCCCCTGGAGATGACGGTTTTTGTCATCCTCGTGGCGGTTTTTTTCATTTCCACGTCTATAATCGTTCCCCGGGTCGCCAGGTGGTATTTTTCCAGACAGGTGGCGACGAATCGTGAGACAGACCTGAAGTTCCTCATAGTGATTCTTTTTGTGGTCGTGGCCGTTTCTGAGCTTATAAAACTGCACGGAATCGCGGCGTCTTTTTTCGCCGGCATTCTGATAAGTGAATCCCTGCCCCACAACAGGGAGATCCATCGTCTTGAGGGAATAGGAAACACCCTTCTCATTCCGACTTTTTTCATAGTGTTGGGTATTGAAACAAACATCCATTTGATATGGAGGACTCTCCCCTATTTCTCTCTGGCGCTGGGCCTCCTTGCCACGCTCGTTGTATCAAAGACTGTCTCCGGTGTGGTCTATGCCAAGCTCGCCGGCAAGAGCGCCAGGGAGGGCCTGTTCACGGGGTTGCTCTTCTGGCCTCAGCTGAGTGCGACTCTGGCGGCCACACAGGTAGGGCGTGAATATGGCCTGGTTGACGAGCCTTTGTTCGTGTCTGTCATTTTTATGTCCCTCACCACCGCCCTCATAACGCCTTTTATAGTCCGTATTTTGTGGAAGGAGAAAAAGATAGACCTCGGAGCCAGAGATCACATAGTCTTGATAGGCGCTGGCAGCATAGGTTCTTTCATAAAGGACGAGTTGATGGAGAGAGATCTCAAGTTCGTGGTTGTGGAAAAAGACCTGGAGAAGATACGGGAGATGCGCCGTGACTGGGTGCCGTGTATCTTTGGCGACGCAACCAGAGAAACCGTTCTCAGAAATGCGGGGGTTGACAGTGCGTCGCTTGTTGTCATCTGCATCGGGGACGACCGCCAGACGGAGATAATCGCCAGAAAGGTCAGAGAGATGAACCCCGACTGTCACATTATTGCCAGGGTTCACGCCGATATTTTCGCCCGGAGGATGGAAAGAGAGGGCTTTCGCATCATAAGGCCGGAAAAGGTGGTGAGCGAGAGCATCCTTGAAGAGATAGAGTATTTTGTGAAAAAACGTTCCGGCCAGTCCATGGCGGTGTAGTATCCTGAATTAATTTTACACATCAAGTAAGCACCCCGTGTACTCAAGGATTTTTTCTGGTGGGGGTTCTCTCCAGAATGCTTCTTCTGGTGTTTCTGCGTTCTTTAAATCCGGGCTCATACACACTGGAACCCTTCTCAATCTCCCTGATAATCCAACGAACCTTCCTATCATTCAACTTCCGCATACCCCTAACAGGAACAACTGTTAAAATATTTCGGGATACTACACATGAGGAGGACATGCCGAGAGTTTTATATATGTTCCCTTTTCATTCGCCGCTGCTGAGAGGTGAAATGTATGGTTGAAGACAACGGAAAGAAAGTTCTGGTTCTCGGAGCCGGCATGGTGTCCAGGCCGCTGGTGCGCTTTTTGCTGGAAAAGGGTTTCCATGTGACTGTCGCATCAAGGACGGTCGCGAAGGCCGAGGCACTTGTTGATGGACATCCAAACGGAGTGGCGATGGCCCTCAACGTGGAAAAAGAGATGGACAGGCTGGAAAAACTGGTGAGCGAACACGACCTGTCGGTCAGCCTGTTACCATACACGTATCACCCTGTGGTGGCAAGGTTGTGCATAAAACACAGAAAGCACATGGTCACCACGTCCTATGTCAGCGACGAGATGCGCTCCCTGGACAGGGAGGCGAAAGGGGCTGGCGTCCTGCTCCTCAACGAGATCGGCCTTGACCCGGGGATAGACCACATGTCTGCCATGCGGGTCATACACGACGTCCACGAGAGGGGCGGCAGGGTTGTCATGTTCAGCTCATGCTGTGGTGCCCTGCCGGCACACGACTCAAACAACAACCCTTTTGGCTACAAGTTTTCCTGGTCTCCGAGAGGCGTCCTCCTGGCTTCGCGGAACAGCGCCAGGTTCAAAAGAGACGGCGAAATAGTTGAGATACCTGGCGAGGATCTCTTTGACAACTACTGGTTCAAAGAGGTGCCCGGCGTGGGCGTCTTTGAAAACTACCCGAACCGCAACTCCGTTCCCTATGGGGACCTATATGGTATACCGGAGGCGAAAACTGTTTACAGGGGGACCCTCAGGTTCGTCGGCTGGTGTGAGACAATGAAAAAGATACGGGAACTGGGCTTTTTGGAGCTGGACGAGGTGGAAGACCTGGGAGGAAAAAAATACGCCGACGTGCTCAGATCCGTGGTGGGCGGAAACGGGAATCTGGTGGAAGACATGGCAAACTATCTGGGAGTGCCCCCAACAGCGGCTCTCATCAAACGGCTGGAATGGCTGGGCTTGACGTCCGAAGAGGTTATACCGGAGGGCACCACCACGATGCTTGATGCCCTGGGCAACCTGATGTTCAAAAAGCTGGCCATGGAACCCGGAGACAGGGACATGGTCGTGCTGTTTGACGAGTTCGTGTCGGAGTTCCCTGACGGCCATGTGGAATACACAACTTCAACCCTGGTTGACTATGGCATTCCCGGGGGAGACACGGCTGTGGCCAGAACCGTTGCGCTACCGGCGGCCATAGCTGTGAAACTTATCCTTGAGGGAGAGATAAACGTCACGGGGGTGCACATACCGGTGATACCAGAGATATACAACCCGGTACTGGACGGGCTTGAAAACCTGGGAATAAAATGTGTTGAAAAAACGGAAAAAAGGGGAAAAGGAGAGGTCTGGCTGGGCGGCGGCCCATAGGGCCCATAAGCGATCATGGCCAGACAGCTTTGGACATGGGAGGTAACGAGTTGAAGGACAAAAACCCGCCCCTTGTCGTGTCCCTCGGCGGCTCTGTGCTTTTCTCGGTTGAGGACGTCACCGATGCTTCACAGGTTGTTGAGAATATAAGAGGGGTCTGTGAGGTCCTGGCCAGAGCGGCAGAAGAAAAGCGTGTGGGGGTGGTCGTGGGCGGCGGCCCATTTGCCAGGATATACATAGGGTTCGGGCGAAAGATGGGCATGGGCGAAAAAAAACTTGACGAGATAGGCATCACCTTTACACGTCTGAACGCCAGACTTGTGATCCGCTGCTTTCAGGAGATGGGCCTCGGGGTGCCAGAGGTGGTGCCGGAGACAGTTGAGACGGCGGCTCGTCTTCTGAAAAATCACCGGCTGGTGGTGATGGGCGGGACGGTTCCAGGACACACAACAGACGCCGTCAGCGCCATGCTGGCCAGGGAGGTGGGTGCGGTTTTTCTGGTGAACGTCACAAACGTTGATGGCATATACACGGCGGACCCCAGAAAAGACCCCGGAGCGAAGCGACTGGATTTTGTGTCTTTTGACCGCCTGGTTTCCATGACGTCCTCTGCGGAGGGAATAGCCGGTGCCAACGTGGTCGTTGATCCCGTGGCGGCGAGGATAATAAAAGAGGCCAGCATACCTATGGTGGTTGTTAACGGAAAAGACCGGGCGGCCCTTGAGAGGGCTCTGAGGGGCGATTTTTCCGTCGGGACTCTTGTGGCTGCAAGACCACGCGGATCGCCGGGGTCGCCGGGGCCGCCGTGAAGGGGGAGGGGCATGGGCAGGGAGAAAACGGATAAAAAGGGCATGGAGCGGTTCGCCGTCGTCCTGGTTGAACCCCTGTATCCGGGCAATGTCGGCTCGGTTGCCAGAGCCATGAAAAACTTCGGTGTGAAAAAACTGTGCATAGTGGGAGAAATTGACCTGGCCGCCGAGGACGCAAAAAAGATGGCGATGCACGCATATGATGTGCTTGAAAATGCGAGGTTTTACACCTCTCTCAAGGAAGCGCTGAGAGAGTTTTCCCTTTCTGTTGCCACAAGCGCCGCCTCTTCTTCCAAAGAGAAGCGGTCAATAAGGCATCCCATGATGCCCTGGGACCTGAGGGAAAAGCTCTCTGAGACCGAGGGCTCTGTGGCTCTCGTTTTTGGCAGAGAGGACTATGGTCTTTACAACGCCGAACTTTCTATGTGCGATCTCTTGGTGACGATCCCAACCAGCCCGGAGTACCCTGTGATGAACCTCTCTCACGCGGTGGCGGTTGTTCTTTACGAGCTCAGCAGGGGCTCCTGGGACAGGAAGACCACTGTGCGGCTCGCGAGCGGAGAGGAAAAAGAGCACCTGTACAGGTTTTTTGACGAACTGCTGGCAGCGGAGAGGTTTCCGGTTGAAAAAAGAGAGCGGGCCAGGGGTGCGTTCAGACGGATGGTTTCCAGGGCCATGATCAGCACGTGGGACTTTCACACGCTTAGCGGTGTCATAATGGACGCCGTGAAAAGGATACGGGACCTGGAAAGACGCCTAGAAGACTGGGAGAGACGGCGCCAAAAAGACGAAAAATAGCACCCAATCACCCCATCGCTACACGCCATCGTTACCTGCTCTTTTTTGCCCGGAGCGCGGCGTATATTATGGGCAGGAGGACGGTAGCATCGCCTTCTACCGTCACATATTTTGCGTCCTCCCGGACTTTCCCCCAGCTTATCGCCTCTCTTATTCTGGCCCCGGAGAGGCTGCCATCGTATTCGGGGGCGGTTGTGATATATACGGCGTAGTCCAGGCCGTCTCTGAACTGGTTCCACCATATCGTGTGGTGCTTGCTTATGCCCCCTCCGACCATGAGGGCCCCTGTTTTTTTCGCGTCAAAGACGACATCCGCCAGTTCCTGTTCGTCTCCCATGAGGTCTACGTAAAAGTCCCTGTGTGTCTGCCAGAACATCCAGAGCTGGCTGCCGAACGCGCCATCGGTTATGCCGGGGACATATATCGGTATCTGGTTTTTCCACGCCCAGTACAGAATACTGTTTTCGTCTCCGACCCGTCTTCCGAACTCCCATATTATCTCTCTGGTGGTCCACGACCTTTTTCCCTCTTTTTGTCCCTCCTCCCATATCTCCTCCAGGATGGGCTGCATAATCTCTTCAAGCACTATCCCATAGCTCTCGTTTGGGACAAAAACGTTGCCCAGGCGGTTTATCCCCCTCCTGTGGAGTTCCACGTCGTCGGCCTCAAATACGCCGTTGTAATAGTCCCTCCTTGTGCGTGCCAGGTCGTGGTCCAGGGTTCCGCACGTGGTTATTATCACGTCCACCATTTTCTCTTTCACCATGTCTTTTATGACCCCTCTCGTGCCAGTGGCTATTATACACGCCGGAAAAGAGAGAAATCTAGTCGCCCCCTCACTGTTCATCCGCCTCAGTATCTCCACCGCCGTTGCAAGTTTTGTGGCTGTGAACCCCCCGGCTTTTCCGAACATCTCCACGAGTTCCGCTATAGTCGTTTTTTCTGTTATCACGAGGTCCTGGACAGGTGTCAGGCCGCTGTCTTCTCCGCCGTCGCCTTCCGCCAGTTTTTTATCTTCCATAGTATCACACGCAGAAATCTCTTTTCTGGTTATAACCTTTTTCCGGAAACGTTTTATTTTATCACACTTTTTTGTTTCTCAATGTCCCCGCCCCTATTTTCCTTTGGTGGCTCGTCGTCTGCTGGTGCCCGTGCAGAGAGGGGTCTGTGGCGTTACAGAGACGAGACGATGTTCATAATAGGGATTGTTTTATTGCTAATCTCGGCCATTTTCCTTTTCGGTGGCATATACGTTTTGACAAAACCTGATCCGGACAGGTACACCATGTCGTTCTGTTTCTTTTTCATGGCCGTGGTCTTCTTTCTGGTCCCCGCCATTTTCTTTTTCAAAAAAGGCGTGGACTACAGGCGGAGACAGGCGGACATGGAAAAGGTCGTTGAGTATCTCAGGGTGGTGAGAAGAGCGCCTGTGCGATCAATAGCTGAGTCCATAGACAAGTCTGAGATGGAAACCGTCCTGTTGCTAAAAGAAGCCATGGACCGGGGACTGGTGTCCGGACAATTCTCTGGTGAGGGAGACGAAACCGAGTTCCAGATAACAGACTTCCACCCACCCCCCTATAAATATTGACCTTCTATCCGCCGCCCAATGCCGCATCTGACCTCTTGCGCCCCTCCCGACCTGTTTATTTGTGCTCCTGTGGGCCGAGATGTTAGGCGAGGCGAGTGGGAGCGCCACCACCCACAGCGTATATGGTGCTCCCGCGGGGATTTGTTCAAGGAATGCTGTCGCATTCCTCTGACGCATCCCCTCGGGATTGTTAATTGGTTTAGTGGGTTATTTGGTGCTCCCGCGGGGATTTGACGCGCTGGAATTGTTTCACAATTCCGCTGGCCAAAACCCCTCGGGATTGTTAATTGGTTTAGTGGGTTATTTGGTGCTCCCGCGGGGATTTGACGCGCTGGAATTGTTTCACAATTCCGCTGGCCAAAACCCCTCGGGATTGTTAATTGGTTTAGTGGGTTATTTGGTGCTCCCGCGGGGATTTGAACCCCGGTCGCGGGCTCGAGAGGCCCGCATGATTGGCCACTACACTACGGGAGCGCTGCTTGTATTGTTTTGAGAGCTAATGTAGCCAGCGGAAACCTTTTTGGGTTTCCAGCGTGCCGGGATTTTAAACACTCACTAATATACTTTTCCCCCGGACTTGCTTTTGCTAGTATGGGGCGTCGGCGCGGGGGGTATTTTAATATGGCAAATCACCTATTTATCGCCCATGAAGCGTTTCACCCACATGGTCGTTGGCGTGGCTGTCGGGATGGCCCTGGGACACGTTTTTTCCAGTGTGTTCCATTTTTGTCCTGTGGGCCCATGCGACGCTGTGTATCTGGGCGGGGTCCTTGGCGCCTTTTTTGGTGTCTTGCCGGATGCCGATGTGATTTTTCATGGGGCCGGGCCTCTGAGACACCGGGGTGTGTGGAGTCACAGTTTACTCTCCAGCACTGTTCTTTCTCTTCTGGCGGGCAGCGGTGTGTTCGCAGTGGAGAATATGGGTGTGTACAATTTTGAGCCGGCATGGTGGTGGTCTTTTTTCGTTGGCTCTGTGGCGTTTTTCGCATCTTTTTTTCACACCTGGGCGGACTCTCTGACAAGGGGAGGGGCGTACCTGTTGTTTCCTCTGAGCAGGAGAAAGTTCAGGGGGAGGTGGCGCTATGATTCATTCATCCCGAACACCGGCCTGGTTGTGGCTGGGGCGCTGGTAATAGGATTTTCGCTTTTTTTGTGTAAAGAAAGGCTGTCTTTGCCCTGAAAGGTTTTTTCCATGGAAAAATATCAGGGTGGCGTCATAGCCCCGTTTTTTCTCTGAAAAAGTCCACGAGGTCTCCTATTTTGACCCTTGTCTGTTGCCGTGTATCTCGCTCCCTTACTGTGACGTCCCCGGTCTCTGGCGTCTCGTAGTCCACGGTCACGCACCATGGGGTGCCTATTTCGTCCATTCTCGCATATCTCCGGCCTATGCTCCCGCTTTCGTCGTAATATGTTTTTATGCCGTGTTTGCGCAGAGCGGTGTCTATTTTTCGTGCGATGGTGTCCAGCCCGTCCCTGGCTACGAGGGGAAAAACGCCTGTGGTTATGGGGGCTATGTGGGGGGGTATGTGGAGCACCCTGTACTCTTCTTCGTCCTTTTTTTCTATCTCAAGGTTGTGTTCCAGGACGGCGTACATTATGCGGTCAATGCCATAGGATGGCTCAACGACGTGGGGGACAATTTTCTCCCCGGCCACGGTCACCTCTTTTTCTTCCACGCTGAAAAACTCCTCTCCTACCATGATTTCTTCTCCGTCTACCACAACGGATATGCCCCTGCCGCCCCCCTCCCCGTCTCCTCTCATGTGTTTTTCCGCCATCCAACGGTCTATTTCTTCAGCGCCTATTTTTTCAAGGGCGGCAGCGATCTTTTTCGCCCTGTTTCTGTACACTGGCCCCAGTTTTTTGAGGTCCGGGACTATTCGTTTCACACATACTCTTTTCGGTTCGGGGTAGTTGACGAACACGCCGAGGTCTTCGCCAGATTCTCTTATGTGGCCGGACAGGTCATAGTCGCCTCTGTCTGCTATTCCGACGATTTCAACCCACCCGTAGCTCAGTAATACCTCTGCGTCCCAGCAATCCCTCGCATAGTGTGCCATCTCTTTTTGCAGGTGCTGCCTGAACCTCAGCCTTTGTGGGTCAACGCCTATTTCAACCAGAAACCTGTGTGTTAGCGCCATGAAATATGCCACTGCCTGGCACCTTATCATCCCGGTTTCCAGGGCATTTTTGAACGTGGTGGTTTTTTCCCCGCCTGTCTGTGGCACAAAAACGGCGGTCTGGTTGAACAGCTCTTCTTCTCTGTCGCTCTCCCACACCTTTTTGTCGGGGTGGAAGAACACCTCTGCTTCGGCCATGTGAAACTCCCGCAGCCGGAGGAGGCCCTGGCGGGGGCTTATTTCGTTTCTGTATCCCCGGCCTATCTGTATCACTCCAAATGGGAGGCGGCGTCTGGCCTGCTGGCTGAGGTGGTTGAAGGCGACGAACATGGCCTGTGCGGTCTCGGGTCTGAGATATGCCTCCCGCCCCTTGCCGGGGCCCACGTAGGTCTTGAACATGAGGTTGAACGGCTCTGGTTCTGTGAGGTTCCCGCCGCATTTTTCGCACACAACACCGTTTTTCTGTAGTGCGTCCCACAGCTCTTTTTTTCCAAGAGAGGAGGGGTTTTCCACTACCCCTTCCAGTATGTGGTCTGCGCGGTACACCTCTCCGCATTTTTCGCACGAGGTTATGTAGTCGGTGAACTCGGACAGGTGCCCCGATGCCCTGTACACGTCGCCAGGGCCTATGGCTGGTCCGCTTATCTCAAGCATCCCTTCCTCAACAGCGTATATCCTTTTCCACACCGACAGGATGTTGTCCCGCAATCGGGCCCCGTTGGGTCCAAGGTCATAAAAACCGGACAGCCCGCCGTATATCTCATAGCTGGGCCAGAAAAACCCTCTTCTTATCGCAAAAGAAAAAATGTCTTCGGATGTTGCTCTCCTGGTCTCAGATTTTTTTTCGCCTGTACCGGCGTTTTTTGTTTTTTCTCTTTCCAAACACATCACCGGTTTTTAGGTCATGTGGTGGTGTCACAGGAGTGCGGCCAGGAGGTCAAGGTCGTATATCATCGCCTCCAGTCTGTCCTCGCTGTTGCGTATTGGCAGCTGGCCGAAATCGTTTTTGAGCATTATGTTCGCCGCCTCTGCGACCGTTGATTTCCCGAATATGCTCACAGGGTTTTTGACCATGACCTCTTTCACTTTTTTGTCCGGGAGGGTTATCTCTGAGAGCTCATAGTAAAGCTTCATAACGTTTCGGAGGCCCTCCCATGTCCAGGAGTCCTCGTCTTCTCCGAGGCCCAGGTCGGATATGGCAACGCTCCCATTAACTGTTGTAAGAGCAAAGATGTCCCTGTCTGTTATTATCCCCGAAAGCCGGGCGTCGTCGTTTAGAACGGGGAGGGCGTATATCCGGGTGAGCTTCATGGTTGTTATGGCCACTTTTATGGGCGCCCCTTCATAGACGGGGACACAGGGTTTTCTCACATACTTCTCAACGGGATCCTCTGTCTCTCTGTCAACGACCACTCTCAGCAGGTCCGTTGGTGTTATGACCCCAACCAGTTTTTCGTTGTCAACAACGGGGAGCAGCCAAACGTCGTTTTCAAGCATCAACTGTGCCGCCTTTTTTATGTCGTCGCTGGACGAAACCACGGGACTGTCTCTTTTCATTATGAGAGACACCTGGTCCTCTCTGGGGTGAGCGAAAAGGTCATGTCTGGTTATTACCCCCACCACTTTTCCCTCCCTGTTGACCACGGGCAGTGCGGTTTTGTTGTGTTTCACGAGGGTTTTGACAACGTCGTCCCGGTGGCAGGGCAGTTCAACGTATATCGGTTTTTTTGTCATCACGCTCTTAACTTTCATCCGCCAGTCCTCCAGATGGTTCTCTGGGGTGTGAAAAATGGCGGGGTATATTATAGTTGCGTTAAGGCATTAGTGTCCCGCCCGGGTTGGTGTTCCGTTTGTGTCCACGGTGGATATTGGGTGGATTTGGAGCGAAGGATTTTGATCGTTATTTTTTCTTCTCTTTTATCCTCACCACCATCACAGGACAGGGGGCGTGGCGGACAACCCTCTCGGCCACGCTTCCGAGAAGAAGCCTGCCCAGACCTGTTCTGCCAAGTGTGCCCATGACTATCAGGTCGTGGTCCTCGGCCTCCTCCACTATCGCCTGGGCGGGAACCCCTTCCACTATCTTGGTTTTCACGGGCACGCCCATCTCTTCTCCCATCTTTTTGACCCTGTTAACCGCTTCTTCTCCCTCTTTTCTGAGCAGGTTGTATATGTCTGTTATCAGGGCGTCGGGTGGTATGGCCGCAAAGGCGCTCTCGTCAATGACATAGAGAGCTGTCACCTCTGCCCCTATCAGTTTGGCGAGGCTGAGACCCTTTTTAACGGCCTCCATGGTGTATTCTGAGCCATCTGTTGGTATCAATATACGTTTGTATTCTTCCATATCTTTTCACCCCTTTGGACGTACAGCACATCCTTTGTGGAAGTGCGTGTCACCACCACGTTGGCAGCATCTCCCTCCGAGCACTCCGAGGGGCGTCTGACCACCACAAACGAGGCGGCGTCTTCGGCGGTATTTTCAGATGCCAGCAGAGGAAATGTCTTTTCTCTTCTTAAAACTTTTCTGCCCCCCAGAACGGCCATGTAGAGCACCTCCGACGGAGACAACGCCCTTTTTCCCCGCCGGTTCCGCGCCTGGTGTCTGGAAAGTATATATGTCCAGCGCATGGTCTCAAACATGGAAGACCCCGCCATGGCGTTGTCTGTCCCGAGCCCCACGTCCAGTCCCGCGTCCAGCATGGCCCCCGCGTCCGGCGTCTCCCCAAAAAATGCGTTCATAACAGGGCAGACAACGACCCCACACCTGATCTTTTGCATGACCTCAAAGTCGTCCATGGAGGCGTGGACGGCGTGTACGACGAAATCGGGGCGGAGTTTTTCCACAACACCGACGTCTTCGCCTTGTTCCTCAGCCCAGTGGAAGCTGAAGAGCCTGTCCATCCCACGGGCGTGGGCGCGCATCTTTTTCAGATCCTCCAGTTCATATATTGCTGTCTCAGGCAGACCCAGCCCATCCGCTACACGTAGAATCCTTTTTGCGTTCTCAACGACATCGTTTTCAGCAACGCCTTCCTCTCTGTCGCCTCCCAATGTGGATCCTGGTATTCCAGTTTCTGGTCTTCCAAGAACCAGTGCTTCCATGTTTGTCGCTGGATGTGCCGGGGAGAGAGCGTCCTCGGCTTTTTTGAAAATTTCCACCCCCCTTATGCCGCCTTCTCTGTAGTCCGCCACCAGCCCGACCCCCTCCTCCGAAAATCCCATGAGACCCTTTTTTATTGTCTCAACCAGAGCTTTTTCACCCGCGTACACAAGTTCTCTGTGTTTCAGACCGGCGGGAGGCGCCACGGCATCAAAGAGTGTGAGGGGCATCTCTTTAACGATGAAACCGTCGGCCAGATGGGTGTGCGCGTTTACCAGCAGCGGGAGCACTATTCCCTCAGCGTCCCCTTTTCTTTTTCCCTCTCCGACCTCAACGACCACGCCCCCCTCTGTTTCCAGCCATCCCTCAAAAAACTCTCCACCCTTTTTTCCTTCTTTGACGTTTTCTCTGGCCACCCTGGGGTCATATATGAGGCCTGAGACAACAACCCGCCTGGTCCCATCGCGCCCGGACATGGTAACACCATCCTCTGTAATACCATCCTCTGACGAGTTCAAAAAACCACGACCACCTACAACAAAAATTGTTTACGACAAAATCGCTCCAGCACTCTGTTTTCAACGGCTTCACACACAAAGTCTACTCTCCCCACACCCTCAATCTCTGCGACCACGCGGTCTCCGTCCACCAGGGGCCCGACACCAGATGGGGTGCCGGTGGCCACTATGTCGCCCCTCTCCAGGGTGAAAAGATGAGACGCGACCGACAATAGTTCCGGGACGCCGAAGAGCATGTCAGACGTGTTCCCGTCCTGGCGGACCTCGCCGTTGACAGACAACCGGAGACGTAATCCCTCCTCCAGGGACACTTCTTCTGCCGGCGCTACATCTGAGACGGGGGCGAAGGTGTCCAGTCCCTTGGCCACAGCCCACGGCCACCCCCTCTTTTTGGCACGGCTCTGTATGTCTCTGGCCGTTATATCAACGAACACACAGTACCCCAGAACGTGCTCCATGGCCTCCGAAGGAGAAGCAGAGCGCATGGTGGACCCGACCACAACGCCCAGCTCAACCTCGTGGTCCACCCTCCCGACACCAGATGGTATCTCCACAGTGCCTCCCCCAGGGAGAAGAGAGGAGGGAGGTTTAAAGAAAAAAACCGGAGCCGGCGGCACCTGGTTGCCGAGTTCTCTGGCATGCTCTGCATAGTTTCTCCCGACGCACAAAACCGTGTGCGGGTCCAGGACCTCATCTCCAGACCGCAGTTCCCTGCGCTTCATACAACACACACCATGGTGACACCGTTTTTCCGTATAAAAACTCTATAGACTATCCTCTTCATCGCTCTTCTTCGGTTCAAAGCTCTGTGATGGCTCTCTGGAGGTCTCGGACAGAGGAAAAATAGAGGAGGCCGAGATCTGTGACGCCAAAAACCTCTGCTTCCCCCACATCCACATTCCTGAGGAGCGGCGAGAAAAAGCGCTCTGCTCTGAGAACATCGTTTCCCTCAGCCAGCGGGCTCAGAGCGGGCAGAACGACGAGGCGGACGCGCGGGTGGTGAAGGAAACACGGTATTTTTACGAGGCCGCCCACGGTGTCCCGGAGTTTAACCGCCGGGTGTTCGTGTCCAAAAACAACACACCGCCACCTTGGATCAAAAACGTCTATCCCCGGGTCTCTGTGGCCATGTACGAAAAGAACATCTCCTTCTGTGTAATAGTCAACGAAGTCCACCTTTTTCCTGCTCAGAATAGTGGCCAGGTAGTTGTCATGGTTTCCGCGCACCACGACGAGTTTCGTTCTATCCGATATGCGCTCAACAAGTTCCTCCACCTCCTCCCATTCCTGGCGGAGGTTCCTGTCAAAGGCGTGTTTGAAGTCCCCCACGACCACCATTTTTTCCGGAGAAAAGGTCGCCAGCACCCGGTCTATTCTCTTCCACAATTTTTCTTTCTGAGAAAAGGGCATGGCCACGCCCTCGTCCCTGAGGGTGGATTCGTAGCCCACGTGGAAGTCGGCCACAGCCACAAGCCCCTGTTCCGGGATATAAACGCTCCCGCTGTTGTGAATAATCACGCCATCGCAGACTTCGTACCTGTCCAGCCACACCACCCCTTCCGTTGTTTAACGTCTGTCATCTCTCCAGCTCTAGGGTGAAATCAACGGGTCTGGCGCCAATGGTTATTTTGCTCGTGGAGATGACGTCTGCGCAGGGGGCATAGGCGGCGATGTTCTCAAAGGTTATCCCGCCGGAGACCTCAACCACCACCTTTTCGTTCAGCCTTTTTATCTCCTCGTACGCTTTTTTTGCATCGTCGGGGCCCATGTTGTCAAGCATCACCACATCGGCCCCCGCCCTGACTGCTTCCAGGGCATCAGAGATGTTTTCCACCTCCACCTCCACCACGTGATATGGGTCCCTGCGCTTTGCCCTCCGCACGGCTTCTGCCACAGAGCCAACAACGGCCAGGTGGTTGTCCTTTATCAGAACAGCGTCATAGAGAGCCCACCGGTGAGCCACCCCTCCCCCCAGGACGACGGCTTTTTTCTCAAAGTACCTGAAACCAGGCGTGGTTTTTCTCGTAGCAGCCACCTTAACGTTCGGGTTTACCTTTTTTGCCTCCTCAACAAACCGCCGGGTTGTCGTGGCTATACCGCTCATTTTTGACATTATGTTCAGAGCGACCCTCTCCGCCATCAAAATGGACCTGATATCCCCCCACACCTCCATGACCACGCCGTTTTTTTCAACAACACCTCCGTCTCCAACGAACGCCTTTGCACTGGCGCCCGCGAGTTCAAAAACCCTTTTTGCCTCCCATATCCCCGCCACCACACACCTCTCTCTGGACAGTATCCGTCCACGACCCTCACCTTTTATTCCGAGGTGCTCCGTTGTTATATCCCCCCATCCCACGTCCTCTCTCAGATACTGGAGCAACATTTCGTCCACGCCGAAATTCATATATCACACCATTTTTGAGAAGTCATCAGAGGTTAATAACCTTTTTCCGAACGCAGAGAACGTGCCAGGTCAAAGAGTGTGGCCAGGGACACCAGCCCGCCGCTTAAGAAAAAAAGGAGGACAGGTACGAGCCCAAAAAAAACGAGCGCCGGATTCCCGCTACCTGTCAGGGATAGAAAGTCAACGGCGAAATGGGCCGCAACAGCCGACGGAAAACCCGCTTTTACAGCTATGTAGCCAAACACCAGGCCAGAGACGAACGAGGGCAGAACCTTGTAGAGGTCCCAGCCGCCCAGCGCATGGGCAAGCCCGAACATCAGAGCGGAAAAAAAGAGCATGGGGAGGAAAAAAGGGGGCGGCTCTTCAAACCCGTTGAGTATGTGCTGGAAGTATCTTTTGAGAGAGGGGCTATCGGCCGACACGTACCACGCGGGCAGGAGAGGAAGCAGCAGATAAACGAAACGGGTAAGAAACTCCTCCCAGAAACCGGCGTTGGCAAACCCGTATATCTGCTTCCACAGCGGGTACTCGCTGAAGTCCGGAACAAGAGGCTCTATCCCGACAGCCCGCAGAGAAAAATACCACGCCACGGGCACGAAAATTGAGACAGACACGGCTCTGAGAACAGACCTGGTGGCATCCGTGTCATGGAAAAACGACCACACAAGGAGCCCATGTACCCCATTTGTTCCGGTGCTCCAGTGTTTTCTTTCTTCGCCTGCCACGGAGTGCTTCAGCAAGGGTCTAACAGACCACAGAACAGAGAACACAACGAATGCCGTGATAAACGTGTAATACACACACAGCCCCCCTCCTCTCATTGAAAAAACCGGGACAACCATGGGGACTATTATGAACAGATAGGATGTGTGATAGTAGAGGTTCTTTATGACATAGGGATAGGTGACGAGGAGGTATACCGCAGAGACAACCAAAAAAACAGATGTAATCAGGGTCATAGCGTTAAAAAACCTGGCCGATACTTCCCCCAAGCCTAGCCCACCTCTGAAGTGTTGGTCGGGAGCGTGGGAGGGTGCGGTGTCTGTTCCGCCTATGTGTGCGGTATCTTGCATCGCTGGTAATCTGCTTTTGGTCCATAAAAGTTTGGGATAACTATAAAACCACACCCCTCTTTCAATTTTGAGGATGGCCATGGAAGACGAAGAGGTGGCTGACATAAAAAGGCGGATGCTTGAACGTTTGCTCGCCGAACACATACAGTTTGAGGAATCGGGAAAGACACCGCCCGGGAAGCCAATAACTCTCACAGATGCCACGATGGACAGCGCCATAAAAGATTACAATGTGCTGGTCGTGGACTGCTGGGCGCCCTGGTGTGGGCCATGCCGCGCCATAGCCCCGGTAATTGAGCGCCTGGCATCGGAGTGGAAGGGGCGGGTCGCTTTTGGAAAGCTCAACGTTGACGAAAACCCCCACACCGCCGCCAGATACGGGATTCACGGCATACCGACCATTCTGGTGTTCAAAAACGGCGCTCTGGTGGACAGGATAATAGGCGCCATGCCCTACCCGGCTCTTAAACGCCGCCTTGAGAGGTATCTCTGATCTCCAAGCGAACTCAAACCATCCCGCTTACACGGCTGCCAGCACCTTTTTCAAAAACACCTTTTCGGGGTATGCGCCCTCAAACATCACCTTGCCCTCGTTTATTACTATCTTGGGCACGGCCATGACCTGATATCTGTCGGAGAGCTCTGGAAACTCTGTTGCCTCTACCATGTCCGCCTTTACTTTGCTGCTCTCAATGGCCATCTTGTGCGCAGTCCTGACAGCCATGGGACAGTAGGGACAGGATGGGGTGACGAACACCATCATGTGGACGTCTCCGCTCAGTTCCCGGAGGGCTTTTTTGGTCTCGTCGCTGAGGTCTGTTTCTCCCCGGGAAACGTCTATTATGTCTTCCACGAGGGAGGTGAACTCGTATCCGGCAGGTATGCCATAGTACCTGACCCCGTAATCGTCCTTTCCTATAATTGATATGGCCGGGGCCATGGTGACTCCGTATTTTTCCGCCATGTCCTTTTTGTCCATCGTGTGGTGTTCAACGCTTACCAGGTCGCTGAGCTCTGCCAGCTCGTCGCATATCTGCTTCGTCTCCTTGCAGAACCTGCAATTATCGTCTGTGAAGACAACCAGTGTAACAGGGTCTTTCAAATTTTCTTTAAATATCCTCTTCAGTTCCTCTTTGTCTCCTTCGTTTATTATTCCCATATTCACAACACCTCGCTACATCAATCATTCAATCCGAACGTCAATCACCCGAATATGAACCCCATCCCCTCGGTGGCACTCTCCTCTTCGGCTTTTATTTTCTTATACACCTCTTCCTGGTTTGGAGCATCTGAGACACCGTGCTCGCCGAACAGCTCTCTTGCACGTTTCACCGCCTCAGGGCTCCCCTCTATGAGCACGTATTTCCACCCCGGCTCAAACCCGAGGGCCTGGCTCTCTCTGACAACTATGGTCTGTCGGCTAACAATGTCATCAGACGTTACTTTGGCTATTGCCATGCTCTTTTCTGCTTCCACCCGAAACACAGCGTACTCGTTCATCTCAGACACCACCACCAACCAACAACAACTTATTGATAAGTTTTCTCCCAGAAACCTTTTATCCAAAAACGTCTTTTTCAGAGGCGGTTGCCATGTCAAAAAAGATACTGCTCACAGTTTTCGCAGTTGTTTCTCTGATGCTTACTGTTGCCGCTTCCGGGTGTGTGGACATAGAACTAACGAAGGATTTTTTCATGCCCCCCAGACCGGTGGAGATAAAATACACGGACACGTGGTACAACGTGTCTCACGAATTTAACACAACTCTCAAAGACCCCAACTCTCTGGTCTATCAGAGGGTTGTGGACGTGGAGGTCCCCAACGGGACGGTTTATATTGATACGAGGGTCAAAGTGGTCATCCCCTCCCTGTCTTCTCTGCCTGAAAATGTCAGCAACCTGATAGAGAACCTGAGCATTGACCGGGAGGTGAATGTGACACTGTTCAAACCGGACAACACCGTGTACTATTCAAAGGTCTTTAACCAGACGACACCACACCCGGTTGCGCTCCCCAGGGTTCCGTACCCGGAAAATGGGACATGGCATCTACTCGTCAAAGCAGAGGGGATAGGAAACGAGAACCTGGGCATCCACGACTCTTTCTCTGTGGCGCTGGTCGTGCACCACCCGGTAGAGAAAAACACGGGCTAACAGTGGGCCGGCGCAGAATCGGCTATTTTATTCCGGCCAGAAGTTTTTCTTTCACCTTCGGGAGGGCCATCGCAAACTTCTCCGCCCCCTCCTGTGGCACGGTGAAACTTATACGGACAAACCTGTGGCCGAACTCTCTGGACACGTATTTTCCGCTCCGAACAAAAACGCCGTGGTCAAACAGCATGGTGTTCTGAAAAACATCCGGGTCTATGCCTGTTTCGCCGAGATCCATCACGAACATGTTTGAACTTGACGGATAAACAGGGAGGGAAAAGTCGCCTGCGCCTTCCACAGCTTTTTTTATTATTTCCTGGTTTTTTCTCGCCTGTTCCACCACCCTGCCCATCCATTCGCTCTTGGTTTCCAGAGCAGCCAGGGCGGCTCTCTGTGCGAGAACGTTCGCGCTCAAGACGTTGGTGTTGTACGGCTCTATGCGTTCCATGAGGTGGCCAGGGCCTATCAGTCCGCCTATCCTCATCCCGGCCAGCCCGGCGTTTTTGGAAAAGGAATACACGGTGAGAGTGCGGTCGGGCAGGTATCTGTGGGCGGGGGTGTGGTGGAAGGCGAAATCCCTGTATGTGACATCATGGACCATTATGAGGCTGTGGTCCTCTGCGATCTCGCAGAAGGCCCTGACCTCGTCTTCGGTGTACTCGGTTCCCAGGGGGTTGTGCGGGTCTATGAGCAAAAACATGGTTGTCCTGGGTGTTATGGCCTCCTGGACCCACTCAACGGTCAACTTGTAGGGTGGGCGGTAGATGGGTATCTCAACTGGTTTCGCCCCGCACAGTCGTATCTGGTGGTGGATGGGCATGAAACTCGGGTTGGTACATATCACCTCGTCTCCCTCATGAAGGAGGGCTCTTGTGAGAATGTACAGCGCCTCTATGGCCCCATTCGTGACCAGCGTCCTGTGTCCCTCTGGTGCCTCAACGTCTCTTGCCAGCGCCTCGGAGAGGCCAAAAATCCCCCCCGCATATGGGTAGTAGTTGTATTCCCTGTTTTTGACCGCCTCAACTATCGCCTCCTCTATCCTCGGGTCCGTGGGTATGTGGTTTGTGTTCTGGCTCATCCACACGATTTCGTCCCTGTGCTGGTGGGCGTAAACAAACGGGTCAACAGGTGTGTTCATCTCTACCACCGACGCGCCATATGTAGGGGGGGATATAAATGTGAGGGGTGCACCTGCGATGTTCCTCCCAAACCCTTAAAACCCCATATTTTTTGGGGTGGACCGGTGTTATAGATGGTGACGTTTGAGGTTGAGGTTTCGCTGAAAAAAGGCGTCGTGGACCCGGAAGGGGCGAACGTGAAAAAGACCCTTGAGCTGCTGGGTTTTGAGGGAATAGAGGATGTGAGGTTCAGCCGCTGCTATGTCATATCTCTCTCCACAGACGACCGTGAGGAGGGGCGCAGGATGGTGGAGGAGATGTGCAACCGCCTCCTTTCCAACCCTGTGATCAACACCTATGCCATCCGGGAGCGGGACTGATATGGGAGTGGAACACCTTTACAAACGGGAGGAGGTCCCTTTTCCACTTTACAGGGTCCTGGTCCGCGATGCCAGCGACGAGGAATTGATGGAGCTGAGCAGGGAAGGCGGCGTCGCCCTTTCCCTGGACGAGATGAAGCGGATGCAGAACTATTTCCGCCGCCTCGGGAGAGACCCCACGGACGTGGAGTTCCAGGCGCTGGGCCAGGCGTGGAGCGAGCACTCCTGTTATAAGTCCAGCAAAAAGGTTCTCAGGGAGTTCATAACGGGCATTGAAGCGCCCCAGGTGATTCTGCCCATTGTTGAGGACGCTGGTGTGGTGGAGTTTGACGAAGACCACGCCTATGTTGCTGCTCTTGAGAGCCATAACCATCCCAGCGCCATAGAACCCTATGGTGGGGCAGCCACCGGTGTCGGGGGCATCCTCAGGGATGTTGTCTGCATGGGCGCCCAGCCGGTTGCTCTAGTTGACCCCCTGTTTTTTGCCCCGCTGGACACCGCCGAGGCCGAACTCCCACGGGGGGTGAAGCACCCCCGGTATCTCTTCCGGGGCGTTGTGGCTGGCATAAGGGACTATGGCAACCGTGTTGGCATCCCGACTGTGGCTGGCAACGTGGTCTTCCACCCGGGATATCTTTCCAACTGTCTGGTTAACGTTGGGTGTGTGGGCGTGTGCAGAAAAGAGCACATTGTCCGCAGCAGGGTGAAAAAGGCGGGGAGCGTTTTTATCATGGCCGGGGGGCGCACGGGCAGGGATGGCATCCACGGAGTCACCTTTGCCTCTCTGGACCTGCACGAGGAGAGCGAGGAGGAGAGCAGGGGAGCCGTCCAGCTGGGAGACCCGATTTTGAAAGAGCCGCTCATACACGCCTGTCTTGAGTGTGTCCACCTGGGCCTTGTTGAGGGGATGAAGGATTTCGGCGGCGGGGGGATGAGCAGCGTCACAGGCGAGATGGCCTATGCGGGCGGCTTCGGGGCAGAGGTGTACCTGGACCGTGTGCCTCTCAAAGAACCGGACATGGCCCCCTGGGAGATATGGATAAGTGAGAGCCAGGAGCGCATGATGCTAGTCGTTTCTCCTGAGAACGTTGATAGGGTAATGGAGATCTTCAGGAAATGGGACGTGGAGGCCACTGTCGTTGGAAAGGTTATTGAGGAAAAGGTCCTGCGAATATTCTACCACGACCACGTGGTCCTGGAAATGGACCTTGATTTTTACACCGCTGGCCCGGTCTATGACCGCCCGTGGAAAGAGCCCGAGCGTGAAGAGAAAACCGCCGTGTGGGAAGAAGAAAACGATTATACAGATGTCCTGCTGGAAATGTTATCCCACCCCGATGTTGCGAGCAGGGACTGGGTGGTCCGCCAGTATGACCACGAGGTCAGGGGCTCAACAGTCATAAAACCTCTTCAGGGGAGGGCTGGCTGTGAGGTGCACGGCGACGCCGCTGTTATAAGACCCCTGCCCGACACGTGGCGCGGCCTTGCGATAGCGTCCGATGTGAACCCGTTTTACACCGAAATAGACCCCTACTGGGGGAGCGCTCTGGCGGTGGACGAGGCATGTCGCAACATAGTGTCCGTGGGCGCAGTTCCCCACAGCATGCTTGATTGTTTGAACTTCGGAAACCCGGAAAAGCCAGACAGAATGTGGGCTTTCAGGGAGAGTGCCAGAGCCCTCGGCGACATGGCCCGCGCCCTGGGAGTTCCATATGTGAGCGGCAACGTGAGCTTTTACAACGAGGGCCCCGGCGGCGCCATTCCTCCCACGCCGACGATAATGGCGATAGGAATCGTTGAGGATGTCAGGAGGTCTGCCACGGTGGACCTGAAAAGGGATGGCAACCCACTGTTTCTTGTGGGCGAGACGGCGCCGGGCATGGGTGGATCGCTGTTTTTGCGGCTCAAAGGGCTGGCTGACACACACCTGCCCCGTGTTGATATTTCTTCTGTGCGACAGAAGATGCACACCCTGGCCGGGGCCATACAGAAAGGCCTGGTTGTCTCGTGCCACGACATCTCTGAGGGGGGAGTTGCTGTGGCTCTGGCTGAGATGGCAATGGGCGGGAACGTGGGGGTGGAAGTTGACCTGCACTCTGATTGCCGTCCATCTGAGGCGCTGTTTTCTGAGGCACCCACCAGGTGGGTTGTTGAGGTCCCGGCGGACGTGGAAAAAGAGTTCCTGTCACATATGGGCGGCGTGCGTGTGGAAAAGATAGGTGTTGTAGGTGGCGGTGTTTTTTCCCTGGCCGTCAACGGAAAGCCAATGGTCAGGGCAGAAGTTGAGACGATGCGTGAGATGTGGTCCAGGCCCATGTGGGAGGCGATGGGATGAAACCGGAAGAGGTCAGGGTGGCTGTTCTGCGCATAGAGGGCACGAACTGCGAGGACGAGTCTGCTCTCGCATGGGAGATGGCCGGCGCGGTGCCCGAAAAGGTCCATCTCAACCAGCTCGTGGGAAAAACCGCCGCAGAGGACAGACGCTCGCTTGAGGAATATCACATACTCATGATCCCGGGGGGTTTCAGCGCCGGGGACTATGTGCGGGCGGGGGCCATTTTTGCGGCCCGGTTGCGGGCTTTCCTGGAGAAAGAAATCGTCCGTTTTGTAGAGGAGGGAAAACCCGTTTTGGGCGTTTGCAACGGTTTTCAGGTATTGGTGGAACTCGGCCTGCTGCCCGGTTTTGACGGGAAGATGTCCCCTGTCCCTGTGGCTTCGCTCATGACCAACGACAGCGCCAGGTTTGAGTGCCGTCCCACCCTTCTGAAACACGAAAACCGTGGAAAATGTGTGTTCTCGTCAAAATTGCTTGAAAAACCCCGGGACGCTATTTACAGGATTCCCAGCGCCCACGCAGAGGGAAAACTGGTCTTCGCCGGGGAACATGAGGAAGAACTTTTCAGGCGTCTGTTTGAAAACGACCAGGTCGTCTTCAGATATGTGGACCCGGAGGGAGAGTACGCCGGCTACCCGTGGAACCCCAACGGCACACGCTACAACGTCGCCGGGATATGCAACGCACATGGCAACGTGATGGGGATGATGCCCCACCCGGAGAGGGCGCTTTACCGGTATTTACACTCAGACTGGACACGGTTTCGTGGGCGTGCCGGTGGCGGGAGCGGCGACGAAAAGGGCGGGGGAGTGCTGAATGATGTCGGGGACGGGCTGGCGGTGTTTGAGAGCGCCGTGGATTATGTGACCAGGAAGTTTTAGGATACTACACACGTTGGTTTGACAGAAGTTACGGTCATGGCACCAGGCGTTTTTTGTCTCGGGGGAACAGCACGCATTCGCGTATGTTTTCTCTTCCGGTCAGTATCATGGTTATTCTCTCTGCTCCGAGGCCCCAGCCGGCGTGGGGTGGCATGCCGTACTCAAACGCCCTTATGTAGAACTCAAAGTTTTTTGGGTCAAGTCCCTGTTCTCTCAGGCGCTTTTTAAGGAGGTCTGGGTCGTGGATTCTCTGCGCTCCGCTGGTCACCTCTTTTTCCATGTAGTTGAGGTCAAAAGCCCTGCACGTCTCCGGCCTGTTTTTGTAGGGCATGGCGTAGAAGGGTTTGCTCTCTGTCGGCCACTCCGTTATGAAGTAGAAGCCGTCCATGTTGCTGGCTATTGCTCGGGTTGCCTCCATGCTGAAATCCTCCCCCCACTCCATGTCCATGCCGCTCTTTTTGACCATTTCGTAGGCCTCGTCGTATGTTATCCTCGGAAAAGGCGGCCGCTGGCAGGGGAGTTCAACACCCAGTATGTCAAGTTCTCTCTGGTTTTCTTCTCCCACCTTTTCTATGGCCGCCCAGATAGCCCTCTCCAGGGTTTCCATGGCGTCTTTTTCGTCCGAAAAGGCCATTTCTATGTCTATGCTTGTGAACTCGTTGAGGTGGCGCGTTGTGTCATGCTCCTCCGCTCTGAAGGCAGGGCCTATTTCCATCACCCTGTCCAGCCCTGTGGCCATAAGCATCTGTTTGTACAATTGCGGGCTCTGGTTCAGAAACGCTGGCCGGTCAAAGTATTCCATGGGAAACAGCGCCGTTCCGCCTTCGGTGGCTGTTGCCACTATTTTTGGTGTGTGGACTTCAACGAACCCGTTTTGCAGGAGGTATTCCCTTATGGCGGATATTATCGTGGATCGGATGAGAAAAACGCTCATCATCTCCGGCTTTCGGAGGTCCAGGAACCTGTTGTCCAGCCGCGTGTCCATCTCCGCCCCCACCCTGTCGGCCACTCCGAGGGGAAGAGGCGTTTTTGCTATTGACAGCACCTTTGCTCTTTGGGGGATTATTTCCACGCCCATCTTTGCTTTTGTCGTCGCCTGGACGGTTCCCCTGACCATCACAACGCTTTCACGGGGAAGAGACGCCAGTCGCTCAAAGATCTCTGGCGCCTTCTTTTTGACCATGGTTATCTGGACAAGGCCTGTTCGGTCTCTCACCAACAGAAAAGACAGGTTGCCCAGGTTTCGTATGTCATGGACCCAGCCGGCAACGGTGACCTCTTCTCCACTCCTGTCGGGGGTTATTTCTATGGCGTAGTGGGTCCTCCGCCAGTCTCCCAGTTCTTCCACGACAGCGTTTTGTTCCGGTCTCATCAAATCACTCCAGGTGGGGAAAACCTTTTTTTTATAAATTTTCTTTGTCGGTTTCATGCCCGTTTTGTGTCTCTTTGTGTCTTTGTCTTTTTAGAACTGTTTGGTCTTGGCGTTTCCAACGTCGTCTGTACCGTTAATTTTATTACCCATTTGGACATTACTTTTTTGGGGTGTGTAATGAAAGGAAGCCATATGTTTCCATCTGCGTCTCATTTTCGTTTCTCTTATAGCCGTCGTCTCTTTTCCCACGGATTTGTCGTGGCATGTGCGGTTTTATTTGTTGTGTTATCTGCGTCTTTTGCTCCGGCCGTTTGGGCGGCTTCATCTCTTTCTGGAGCCGGCGATGACAGCGGCGGTGTTGCTGGCGGACGGCTGGCACACCTGGCCGTTGATTCCGCAGACGAGAAGACGCATTTAGAGACTCCGTCCTCCGCCTCCAGCTCTTCTGGCTATGTTTACAACGTGGACAAAGACACGTATTACAGTACGATACAGAGCGCTGTGGATGACGCGGACCCCGGCGACCACCTGGTTGTTTCTGAGGGGTATTTCAACGAGTCTGTGACCGTTAACAAATCTCTTTATATAAGCGGTGCTGGCGAGGAGACCAGGGTCACAGGCAACGACTCCACCTTTTTTTGTATTAAGATAAGCGCCCCGGATGTTTATCTCTCCAACCTCAACGTTACCCCGGGCCATGGGTGGCGGGGGCCAGCTATATACCTGTACGGCTGGTCGTTTCAGGTTAGAAATGTTTCTCTGACGGGAATACACGTGATATTTCCTAATTCCAGCCATTTTAATTCTCTTTATGGCGGCTACGTTGACTCGCTGATGATATCAAACTGTGTCTTTTATGGAGCCTTTTCAGTCTTTTACTCAACAGCAGTGGTGATTGAAAACACGTCTTTTTATGGGAACGCCATACATTCTGTCCGTCTATTTACGCTCTCTCATTCTACGATAAAGAACTGTTCTTTCATATCGGATCCTCTCGGTGTAGAGGAGGTAGTTGAAAACCAAGAAAAGGGTGTGGACAGCAACTTGCTGTATCTCTACCACTGCAGGAACCTGAGCCTTTACAGCAACAGTTTTCTTGGGTCGGGTGTTTTTGTTGATGATTACTCCGAAACGGATTTTTCTTCGCTGGACATACCTTTGAACAACACGGTGGACGGAAAACCGGTCCTGTATTCCGTCGGTGGCATGGACGGGGCAACTGTGAACGGGTCTCTGTACGGGGAGATAATGATTTTTGGATCTCATAATGTCAGGATTTCCGGGGGCGAGTTTTACCGGTGCGGCGTGGGGGTCTATCTGCGTGGTTGTGAAAACGCTGTTGTGGAAAATGTGTCTGTTGACGGCGTGGTTTTCGGGCTAACTGGCTATGACATCCCGGGCCTGGTGGTCAGAAATTCAAGCGTATCAAATTCTGTTTTCAGATTGGCATATGGGTACGGGGTGTTTTTGCTGGCCAGCACGTTTTTTGGGTCGGAGGTGTACGCCGAGCGTCTGTTTGATTCAATTTTTGCAGGTAACCGGGTTGACTCGTCTGAATTTTATCTGGCTACGAACACTTTGAAATTTTATGGCAACGTTTTTAATTCTTCCGGTTTTTCTGTTAGACCATACTATTTTTATGGTGGTCAGAGGTTTCTTCTGGCGGGCAACTCTTTTGAGAACATTTCCTGTCTCTTCAAATCTTCAAGCCCGGTGTTTTCTCCCGATGTGGCCCTGTTTTTTGCTCAAAACAACTTTTTAAATGTGTCTGAGATGGTGGATGATTCAATTAAAAATCCCATTCTGGTCATGTACAACGGGCGAGAGGGGAATTACTGGGATGATTATGTGGGTGACGACCTGGACGGCGACGGGGTTGGAGACACCAGGCTGCCTCACAGAGATCTTGATCCCGCGCCTTTGAAGGAAAAGATTCCGGTTGCCAGGGTAATGGGCAGGTGTCTCAATGGGAGCTTTCTTGTTTCCAGGGTGTCTTCTATAAGTCCCGTGCCTCTTGTTTATAGGAATAGCACGTTTTTCAGCGGCTCGGTTTTTGAGTACAATCTGTCTTACAGCCCCCGGGGTAGCCAGATGGGTGAAGAGAGCATTTCCTCTTCAGGCGGTGAGCAGGGGTTTTTGTACAGGTGGGCGTCCGATAGAGAGGGGTTCCTGAGTGACCTGCCGTTTTTCAGCACCGCCGGCCTTAAAAAGGGGGACCACATCTTTTTCTTCTCTGCGCTGGACGAGGAGGGGCTTCCGCTTGTGCCAGATGCACGTTTTGTGGAGATGTCACCCGTCAGTGGAGACGTTCTTTCTTATAATTCAACGGTGGGCACTGGTGATGGGTTCGCTGAGAACGGCGATCTGTGGGCGGGGGACGTGGACGGCGACGGGGTTGACGAGGTTGTCGGCACAAACTCAGCCGGGAGCCTTTTCATACTTGAAAAAGAGTCCTCTTTTAAACCAACATGGAGTGATTACTACCTATCTTCTGATGACGCGGCTGTCGGGGACGTGGACGGCGACGGGGTTGACGAGATCATCTCCGTCTCTGTATGGTCAAATTATATAGTGTTGATAGAGAAACGCGGCCAGTTTTTTTATGAAAAACAGATTTATCTGGGTGGGCTGGGAGCGTCTTTTGTAACATATCCCGAACTCGTTGACGCGGCGGATTATGATGGAGATGGCACAGATGAGATCATCATAACAGGAACCACGATGATATATGGCGGCTATGAGGCGGTGTACTTAGAAGTCTTGTCCTATGACAGCAGTACGGGCACGGTCTCCCTCCTAGACATGATCATTTCCCCCGAGCCGTTTGCGTCATGGCTCTCTACCAGTGCTATCAGTCACGGGGACGTGAACGGGGATGGTGTTGAGGACATTGTTGTGGGCACCTTTGAGATTACGGACAGTGTTGACTTTCCTTCCCCTGTCCCGCCGAATCCTTCTCCGACGCCAGGGTCTGTCGGTGGCCGTGTGATAGTTTTTTCTTCCGTCACTCCATTTTTCTGGCTGGACAGCGGTGTTATCTGGCGCAGTGATGATTTTGGTGGCGTCGTCCTGTTGTCTGTTGGGGATATTGATGGCGATTCGATGGACGAGATTCTGGTACAGGCTTACCAGACGAACTACGTGCTTGTTTTTGGTTTTTTCCTGTTCACCTTTTTCACACAGGACGTTGTTTTCACCGGACATCTTTATGACATAGACGTCTGGGATTTTGATGGGGATGGATACGGCGAGATCCTGGCCCTGAACTCAAACACACTTTTTGTTTATAAATGGTTTCTTTTCCACGTCTCTTTTGATTATGACACATATCCCTTTCCCGGAAACGCCATGGTAACCGGTAAGAGATTTTCCCGACCATCCTCGGACGAGGCTGTCGTGGTTAACACCATTGAGGACAATTCCACGCTCACTCTGGTGGGCGTCAGCGGGGGTTCGCTCGTGTCGGAGGGGGTTTATCCGGTTTATCCATCTTTTGCAGACCCGCATCTTTTTGACATAGACTGGGACGGAACTCCCGAACTCGTGTGTTTGGGGGGCTGGTCTTCCTCACATCTGCGTGCTTACAGGTGGGATGGGAATAAGCTGGCTTATGAGGGCTCCTATTCTCTCGTTTTCGGGGAGAGCGGTCTAGGCCTGTTCTATATATATCCCGTCTCTCTATGGTCTCCAGGGATCTTTGATGGGATTTCCCGGCCGGAGGTAGCGGCCTATTCTCCGTGGAACCTTTCGTTACATGTGGGCCATCTTGAAGGGGACCGGTTTGTGCAGGATTACACAGTTTCTTTGAGCGATTATGTGGACAGGATCGGTTATCTGTCTTCCGGGGATGTGGACGGCGATGGGATGGATGAGATTGTGATGCTGGGCTACACATACAGCACCGAAGAAAACAGTTACTCACAGGAATTCTATCTGCTGGTCGTGGACATATCTGGGGGCACCCCGTCTGTTCACTCTTTTGATCTGGGGGACTATTTCTACTTTTCTCACCTTGATTCCCGTATAAAACTGGGGGACCTGGATGGGGATGGCGTTGACGAGATATGGGTTTTTAACCGTTTTAACAGGACTCTCATGGGTTTTGGTTTTGACGGCGCACGGGTTTACATGTTTTTCTCTCAGCGTTTTTCTTTATCTTTTGCCATGGGATGCGGTGACGTTGACAATGACGGGGAAGAAGAGATTTTGCTGGGCGGTTACAAGTTTTATCTGGTTGAGTGGAGTCCTTCGGCCGGTTCGTTTGTGGTAGAAAATGTGTTTATTTCTCCGTCCCCGGGCTATCCCCTTTACGTGTATCCGGATTCTATCTTTATATTGGATCTGGCCGGGAACGGCACCATGGAGGTGGTCATGTCTGATTATGCATATGCGTATACACAGTTGAATATTTTCCACTTCCGCGATGGACACCTGTACCCCCTAGGAAACGAGATTCGCGATCGTGGGGCATTTTATGATCGTCTTTTTGTGGCGGAGGACCTTTATCCCGGCGCTGGACATGTTTCACGGAGGCACGTCCTGGCACAGTTCTCTCGTGGCTATAGTTACATTGACATATACAACGTGGACGTCCCTCCGGGTATTGTTGCATATGTCGTCCCTTCTGTTGGTTTCACTTTTGCTTCTGACCCCGTTGATTTCATGGCTTTTGTTGAGAGCGTCTACGCCGCCGGTGACGATTGGGCCAGCAACCTTTCTTATTATTTTGACTTTGGAGATGGGAATAACACCGGGTGGACCAATGCTTCCACCGTGACTCACATCTATGATAACCTGCCTGTTTTCCGTGGAAATTATAGTGTGACTCTGTGGATCAGAACTCCTTCTGGCCATTACAACCAGAATATAGCCATGTGTACAGTGGAGGTCCAGAAATACAACCTCGCCCCCCATGTTTGGTTTGAGTCCCCCTCCGAAAACAACGAGACTCTATCGGGATATCTGGAGATAGTGGGCGGCGCCAGAGACCCGGATGAGAAGCCCATGGGCGGCGTAGTGTGGGTTGAGGGCGCTCTTGACGGTGGTCCCTGGGAAAAACTCGCTGGAACAGAGGAGTGGGTCTTCCGGTGGAACACTTCTGTTGACCAGAACGGTTTCCACCGGCTTGATGTCCGGGCTTTTGACGGTCTGAACTATTCGGAGACGGAGACCCTATGGTTCTACGTGTACAATGTTGACGCAACGCCGCCGGAGATAACTAACCTCTCCTATTCCGCCGACCCGGCCACTCTCCTGTTGTCCTTTGACACAGATGAGAACGCGTCTGCGCGTGTCTATCTCTGGCCCGCCACCCATCAGTCTCCCCCAGATGGCCTGGAGCCCATCGTTGACGGCGAGGCTGGGACACACCATGTTTTCCTGATAAAAAACCTGACCGAGGGCCAGGATTACAGGTTTTTTGTTGCAGCAACGGACGGGTGGAACAACACGGCCACGTCACAGATTTACACAGTCACCATACCGGACGGCACACCTCCTGTCTTTCTTTTGGTTAATTACACTGTTGAAGAGAGGGGAGCTGTGATCACGTGGATAACAGACGAACCAACATCGGGCTATGTGGTCTGTGGAAAATCGCCTGATAACATGGCAAGGGTTGTTGAGCAGAGCGACTATTTCCTTTCACATCAGGTGCTTGTTGGAGGACTTGATTCCTGTTCCCGGTACTATTTCGCCGTTTATGCCACAGACCAGTGGGGGAACATCAATGAGACACCAGTGTATTCTTTTGTGTCCTGGGACAGGACCTCTCCCACCGTTGAAATTATGAGCCCGCTTGAAGGGGAGACCCTGTGGTCCGAGGTTAACATTAACGTGCTGGCAGGAGACACATCGGGTATAAAGGAGTTGTCTGTGTTTGTTGACACCACGGAGATCTTCCAAAAATCCTGTCCTGTCCTGGAGGATGTTTCGCCGGGAGAGGGGGGTGTGGACTGGACATCTCTCTGGGCCAATTTCACGTTTGATATTTCCGCCGTGGACGACGGAAACCACGTGATAAAGGCTGAAGTGACAGACCTGTTCGGAAACCGGGGGTCTGGTTCCATAACCGTCTATGTTGACAATGAAGACCCCCCATCCGTCTCCGTCTCTTCTTATGTGTATTCGCCGGACAAAGACTCGGTCCTTATCACGGGCACGGCCTTTGACCCGGACACATGGAACAGTCCGTCTTTTGTGGAAGCAACCATAGGAGAACAGGGCGGGTCCTCACCGGTTGGCTCCGATGGAAAATGGTCTGTTGAGATACCCGTGTCATCTCTCCCGGAGGGAACCTACAACGTTGATGTGCGGGTGTACGACACCGCCGGGGCGAACTCCACGACGTCCGTCCAGGTTGTAATTGACAGGCCCAACCACCCGCCTGTTCTCTCAGCATCAGCAAGTCCGTTGTCTCTGACATATCCTGACCCCGTCTCGCTTACAGCCTCTGGCTCTGACCCGGACGGCGATCCTCTCACTTTTTACTGGTCAAGCGATGTTGACGGTTTCCTAGGCACAGGAGACGCTCTGAGCGTGGCTCTCTCTCCCGGCCTGCACCGTATAACATGCTCTGCCAGAGACCCACATGGTGCGGAAGCCGCCATCACCCTGGAGGTGCTGGTAAACCCCCCGCCCTCCGCCAGCAACGTCCCCCTCTCTGTTGACACCATTGTCGTGCTCGCCAACGGAACCGTATATGCCAGTGGCAGAGCGGGAGGAGAGAGTGTCGTCGTGTCAGTTGACGGCAAAAACGTTACGGTGTCCGTCAGAAATAGCATGTGGAGCGTGTATCTGCCGGCTTCACCCGGACAGCACGCTGTACGGGTCTCCTCGGGCGGCAAGGTGGTTGAAAGGTGTGTGGTCGTGCCTGAGACCGAACAGGAACCGGCCCAGGGGTCTGTGTGGTGGCCATTCCCGGGCATTTTATTGTTGATAATCCTTCTGGCGGCCGCTGTAGCCGGGTACGCCATTCTCAGGCGGAGGCGGAAAAAAGAGTATCGGTGAAAGGACGGGGCGGGCGGTGGAAAAGTATAGATATGGCCAAGTTTTTGTCCCGCCGCTCATAAAAACCGACAAAGAACAGGTGGTGTACCATGGCAAGGCACATAATATCAATGCTGGACCTGCAGGAAGACCTGATGGAAATACTCTCTCTCGCAGAGAGAATAAAGGAGAAACAGAAGCGGGGCGAGGTATACGATCCCCTGAAAAACAGGAGTCTGGCCATGATCTTTGAGAAGCCCAGCACCCGCACGAGGGTCTCTTTTGAGGTTGGGATGACCCAGCTGGGTGGCCACGCGCTCTATCTCTCTCCCAAGGACCTCCAGATCGGACGCGGCGAGACGATAGCTGACACGGCACGGGTGCTCAGCAGGTTTGTTGATGCTATAATGTACAGGGCCTTCAGCCACGATGTCATGAGGGAGCTTGCCGAAAACGCCACGGTTCCCGTGATAAACGGCCTAGACGACCTTGAGCACCCATGTCAGATTCTGGCAGACCTTCTGACCATAAAAGAGCACAAGGGTGATTTCAGGGGACTGAAACTCGTCTACGTGGGGGACGGCAACAACGTGTGCAACAGTCTCATGCTGGGCGCGGCCATGGTGGGCATGGACATGGTGGTCTCCTGTCCCCACGGATATGAACCGGACGCCCGCCTCTTTGAAAAAGCCAGAGAGATAGCGTCCAGAAACGACTCAGATGTCAGAATAGTCCACGACCCCGTTGAGGCTGTGAAAGACGCCGACGTGATTTACACAGATGTCTGGGTGAGCATGGGACAGGAGGGCCCGGAGGCCAAACAGAAAGAGGAGAAGTTCCGCCCCTATCAGGTCAACTCTGATCTGGTGAAACACGCCAGGCCGGACTACATTTTCATGCACTGTCTCCCCGCTCACAGGGGATACGAGGTGACAGACGAGGTCGTTGACAGCCCTAACAGCGTGGTTTTTGACGAGGCGGAGAACAGGCTCCACGCACAGAAGGCTCTCCTCGTAAAACTCCTCGCACCCCATGAGGCGGAAAAACTGCTGGGATAAGTGCTGGGATAAAACCACCTGGATAGATTGGACAAAATAGAGTTTAGTATACGAGATTCAGTCCCATCTCTTTGGCTTTTGCCAGCGCCGCCCGCATTTCTTTCCGGGTTACCCGCCGCCTTAGCTCTTCCTCTTCTCTCGCTCTGTAGGCGGGCCAGTACTGGTCCATGACGTTTACGTGCGCTCCGGGGAACTCTTTTCCAAGCCACTCCAGGATTCTCAGTGTCTCGTCCAGGTGTCCCGGCAAAACGAGGTGCCTGACCAGGACACCCCTCTCGGCTACACGCACATCTCCCACCCTCCGGGTCTCAAGGTGTCCGACCTGTCTGAACATCTCCCTTATGGCGTCTTTCATAACATCTGGGTAATCAGGCGCCCCTGAGAGGCGGCCCGCTGTGTCTTTTTCCCAGTATTTTGCGTCCGGTAGGTATATGTCCACGACGCCGTCCAGGAGGCGGAGAGTCTGAGGTGAGTCATAGCTGCTGGTGTTGTAAACAATGGGAATCTCAAGCCCCCTCGCCGCCGCATCGTCCAGCGCTTCCAGAATTTGGGGGACAACGTGGCTCGGGGTAACCAGGTTTATGTTGTGACAGCCCACGTCCTGGAGTGAGAGCATCATATCGGCAAGCTCGCTGGATGAGACCTTTCTCCCCTCGCCGAGGTGGCTTATCTCGTAGTTCTGACAGTATTTGCACCTGAGGTTGCAGTGGGTGAAAAATATGGTCCCCGAGCCCCCATATCCGACCAGCGGCGGCTCTTCTCCAAAATGGGGGTGGAAAGAGGACACCACGGCCATTCGTCCCGTCCTGCAAACCCCGGTCTCGTCTTTCAGGCGGTTGACACCGCACCGTCGGGGGCACATCTCACATTTTCTCAGGCGCTCAACCGCTTTTCTGGCCAGTTCTTCCAGTTCGCCGGTCCTGGAGAGATAGACATATCCGGGGGTGAACATGGGTGACAGTTTACAAAAACCGCCTTTAAGGATTTTTTGTCTTTTAACAAAAACCTTATACACATCCTTTCTTTCTGTTGTTGGGGATGAGACATGTGTGACACATGTGATGTTGCTATCAGGCCCCGCTCGTTGGACGACACAGACAAAGACAGGCATGGGCGTGGGCTCTTTTTGCACAGACCAGCGGCATTTGTCATCGCCGCCCTGTTCCTATTTTTCGGCACGGCATCTCTTGTCATCAGCACGTCCATGGCTTCTCTCTCAGTCGGCGAATACGGGGAACAGTTTGACCCCCAGGGAGACGTCCTGGAGATCGCCAGCGGAGACCAGGTCCAGTACGTCTCGGGACACCCGGACCTTGACATATTAAAGATCGCGGCGGCCTTTGACGACAAAAACACGCCCCTCATAACATCTGATGATTCCATAGTGTTGACCATGACCGTCAAGGGTAGCATATTAGACGACCCGGATGTCATATACGCTTTTCTCCTGGACACCGACAGCGGGAGCTATGCCGCCATTTACAACAACAGCGCCGTAAAAGTGTTGGATCTGTCAACAGGCGAACCTGTTCCGGGGAACCCTCTCCCAGTCGTTTCGGGGGGATCTCTTTCTGTCACAATACCCCTGGTGAGCATAAACTCTCCCACGAAGGTGACCAACCTCCAGGCGATAGCCGCAGACCAGAGGGACCCTTCCATGCGGTATGGAGACCAGGCACCGGACAAGATAGTGAAGATAACTTCTCCCAGCGAAGGCGCTGTTATCTGGAGCTCCGGCGGCACATACACTTTCAGAGGGGTGTGTCATAAGAGCATATCTGACATAGCAAAGGTGGAGGTCTCAGTTGACGATGGGGCATGGCAGACCGTTGCCACGGGAGACCAGGACTCGGCGAGCTGGACGTACAGCCTGAACATCGCAGCAATGTCCGGCCAGCACACGATTTCTGCCCGGGCCACAGACGTGGACGGACACCAGTTCACAGACACCCTGGTCTTTTATGTCAACCAGGAATATGTCAACCCTGACAACAGGCCCGTGTTGCCTTCGCTACCAGATTTTCATTCGGGCGACGTCTTTGTCTATGAGGCCGAGGGAGGCATCTCCATTTCCGGTCTGGACATATCGTCAACAGTTGACATGAACATAACTGTTCACAACGTGGAAAACGTCACAGTGAACGGCCAGACGTACAGGTGTATAAGGGTTCACACGAGCGAGCGTGGAACGGCCCTCATGGGCGTTTTTGAGGTGGAACAGACCGTGGAACAGGACAGCTGGCGTCTTCTAGACTCCCAGAGTTCATCTATAAAAGAGTATACCGTGACAACACAGGCGGTTTTGAAGGACGGGAACGAGGTGAACAGCGCCTCCACATACACCAACCTCACATATGAGAGCCCGTTTGACTTCCTGTCTCTCCCACGCAGGGTGGGAGACTGGTGGTCCGTGACGGTCTCTGCCGACCAACAGACCACGGTTGTTGATGCAAACGGAGAGAAAAACGGCCCCAACACGTCCAAGATTACAAGAACTCTCGTGGGAGAGGTCCTGAGAGAGGAGACCATTCAGATTATGGGAACAGCGGAGCGGTGTCTGGTTTTCAAAACGAGCAACATGGAGGGCAACGAGAGCGCATATATGCTCATGTACTTCTCATCTTCGTATCCTGTGCCTGTGAAGATAGAGAATTACAACTCCGACAGAGAGCTCATCGCGACGTTCACCCTCTCAGAGAGAGCGGTTGGCTCAGGAGTCTATCCGACCATAGTGAACGTTTCGTTGCCCGGCGGGTCTGTCACCGCCGGAGAAAAGGTCGTGTTTGAGGTGTCCGTGGTCAACCAGGGAGATGTGGCAGAGAAGATATGGGCCCGTCTGGTTGTGGATGGAAAAGAGGTGGATAACAGAACAACATCTGACCCGGTTCCATCGGGCTCTCTCGGCACGATACGGCTTGAGTGGACACCTGAAAAACCGGGAAAATACGTCGTTGTGGTGGAAACAGAATATGATTCTGAGACTTTTCAGCTGTCAGTTGAGGAAAAACAGCATGTTCTTCCATTCAGCCCCCTGATACTGGGTGTCGCGGTGATAGTGATTCTGGCTGTCGTCCTGTTTTTCTTTTTCCAGAGGCGCAGATCGGGAGGCCTGTTTTCCAGGCCCACTAAAAAGGGTAAAAAAATCTTCACATCCGGCAAAGAGAAAAAGAAAGAAAAAGAGATGGCAGGCGAAGAAGGAGTGGCATTGGAAGTGGGAACAGAGATGGAGTCGAAGGAGAAACAACAGGAACTGTCGGAGGAAAAAACCGCCGGGAAACCCGAAAAGATAGAGGAACCGGAGGCCACAGCGGAGGCGGGGGGTGGAGAGAGCATCATTGAAATATCCATTGGGGGGGAGCCTGGCAGAGAAGGCGGGGACAAAAAAACGGGGGCCAGCGAAGAAAAGAGAGTGGAAAAGGAGAAGCCGGGGAAAGAAGACGTCAGGGAAGAAAAAACAAAGGTTAAATGTCCCAAGTGTGGCACTGTTACGGCTGTTGTTATAAAGAAAAAACCGTACAGGTTCAAATGCCCGGAGTGCGGAGCCCGTCTTGTGATAAAGTGAGGTTCTATGTGTGGGCTGTTTTATGAAAGTGGCTGGCAGAACTCAGGACAAAAGAGCGTTCTCATCCCGGGTGTTCCTTGATATGATAGCGGCGGCAGTGGAGGGCCACCCCGAAAAGATAATCGCTCTGGTCCTGGTTTTGACCTTTGTCTTCGCTTTTTTTCTGAGAAACGCGGTCTATGAGACGGACATAGTGGCTTTTTTACCTGACAACGAGGAGGTCAGGGCACAGGACAGGATATACGAGTATTTCGGCAGGGACGCCTACGTCCACATGGTTTATATAAGCGGGGAAAACGTTCTCTCCCCCCGGGCGCTGAGGGAGCAGTACAACATAACGCTGGCCGCCGGCTCGGTGGACGGGGTGGTGGGGACGGTCGGGCTGGCCCCGGTAGTAAACGAGCTCTGCCACTACATCTTTGACCCCATGACATTTTCTTACCACTACAACCCGAACAGGACACTTCTAAACACCCCAGACGAACAGATACGGGCCAGGGTGTCAATACTCCGCGACATTCTCACGGGAGAAATAGACCCATCGGAGTTTTCCCACGGCGCAATGGACCTCCGGCCAGCGGATCTCAGGTTCTTTTTCGGGCTTTTGATGAGTGACGATTTTGACCTCCAGAACATGACAGCCACGGGCACCCTCCTGCTTGTTGAACTGGACGGCAATCTCACCCGGAGTCAGCTCAGGGATGTCGTGGGCGAGGTCAAAGACGCAATATCCAATGTGTGTCTCCGGGCTGTTGAAGAGAGCGAGACCAGCGAATATTACATAGCCCATGAGATGGAAGAGACGATCTACACGACCATGGCCGTTCTCGGCCTCTCAATCATCTTCCTCGTCACGCTTGTACTGTGGGGGAGCTTCAGACATCTCAGCTATGTGTGGGCGCCCATGCTTACTCTCATAGTGGCGATAATATGGACTTTTTCAACCATGGTCCTCCTGGGCACGACGTTTTCAATACTGGATGTCGCTGTCATACCGCTGGTCGTGGGCCTAGGAGTGGACTACTCCGTCCATCTTAGCAGGAGATATCACGAGCACCTGCGCGAAGGGCTTCCTATCAAAGAGGCGGTGGGCAAGAGCATAAAACGGGTTGGCGCCGCACTTTTCCTGGCTTTCATAACCACGGTGGCGGCGTTTATGTCAAATCTGATATCTGAGATACCGCCAATAAGAGACTTTGGTGTAATGTGCGCCCTAGGGGTGGCGTATTCTTTCATCCTCGCCCTCACATTTTATTCCTCAATCCGAATACTCGTTGACAGGAGAAGGGGCCCCCACGCCGCCCGCCCCCGCCCAACACCGGTAATGGACGGGATAATGCGAAAGATGGCCGACGTGGTTGAGGAGCGCCCCCGGGCTATATCAGTGGCGGCAGTGTTGCTGGTCGTCGGCGGGTTTTACGCCGGCACCATGGTGCCCGTTGAGTTCAACCTGGAAAAGTTTCTTCCCTCTGATTGGGAGTCTATATCAACGGCCTCTGTGATCAAAGAGCGTTTTTCTGCGGGCCAGTTCAGCACTGTTTATGTCCTGGTAGAGGGAGATGACCTCGCCAGACCCGAGGTCCTGTCCGCCATCTTTGACACAGAGGACAACACCCACGACGACCGCCTCGTCGTCGCCATAGAAGACCCAGCAACAGGAAACACGTCCTATTACGTTGAGAGCATAGCCTCTCTCGTCAGAAAGGCCGTGGAAGAAAACAGCACCCTGGCCGCCCGCTTTAACCTCTCCTTGGAGGGCAGACCCCTGCCGAACTGTACAGAGAGCGACCTCCGGGGTCTCTACGCTTATCTGTCCTCTAACACGACCACATACGACATAATGCGGGGAACCACCTTTGCAGAACAGTTCAGGAGGGTTATATATCACTCATCGGGCACGCCAGATGGGGCATACACCGCCACGGTTTTGCGCATAAACGTCAAAGCTGCCACAGACCAGGACAACATGGAGATAAAACTGGACATGGAAAAGGACATAGCACCTCTCAAGTCAATATCCGGGACCCGGACATATCTCACGGGGGGTGTGATTCTCGTACAGGGCATCATAGACCAGCTCTCTTGGAGTCAGATAGAGAGCACGGTCGTCAGCTCGTTATTCGCCCTTTTCATTCTCTCCCTCATCTACAGGAGCCCGGTCCTGGGACTGGTGTCCATGATACCCGTGACCGTGACCATGTCCCTCACACTGGGGACGATGTATATCCTGGGCATACCCCTCAACGCCCTAACAATAATGGTGACGGCTCTCACCATTGGGCTTGGAATTGACTACGCTGTCCACGTGGTTGAGAGGTTCAGAGAAGAGGAAAAACGGTTCTCTCCTTCCAGAGCGCTCCACAGGACCCTTGAAAACACTGGAGCAGCACTTTTCATAAGCGCCCTGACAACCATGCTTGGTTTTGGTGTTCTCGTCATAGCCAGGATACCCGTGTTCGTCGATTTCGGAATAATAACCGCCGCCATGATAGCCTACAGCCTTCTGTCAGCTGCTCTGATAACGCCCGTCCCGCTTATGTACATGGCCAGGAGGCGTCTGCGAAAACAGAGAGAGAAAAACACTGAAAGCGAGGGGCCGGAGAGCACAGGGCCAGGGAGAGAAACAGGTGGGGGTGAGACCTGATGGGCGGTGGGACGGCGAAATGGCCTGAAAAACTCAGAGCGTTCATTGAGCTCGGACGACCGATGCCCTTCCCGCCCCATGTCATAATAAGCCTTTCTGGTACAGTAATGGCTTTTTCCATACACGCACCCCACATAGACGATGTTGGGGGGTTCATGCTGAAAGCTATCTTCGCCGGCTTCCTCGTGGGATATGCCAACACGGCATCCAACATATATAACCAGGTGACAGACCTTGAAATAGACAGAGTAAACAAGCCACACCGCCCGATACCGTCCGGGAGGGTGTCCCCGGGAGAAGCCCTGTTCGTCAGTGCTTTTCTCTACGTGGCCGTTATAATACTCTCTTTTCTGATAAACACGAACTTTGCCCTCATAATCTCGCTCTTCATTTTTATAACGATTATGTATAGCACCCCCCCGATCCTGCTCAAAAAACGTCTCTGGCTCAGCAACATGGCCATAGCCCTCGCAAGGGGCGCTCTTTTGCCCGTGACGGGGTGGGTGGTGGTGCCCGGAGCCACACCCCTTGACACGCCCATACTCGCCGTCTCGGCGTTCTTTTTCTTCTTCCTCCTTGGCGCATCTGGAACAAAGGATTTCACGGACATAGAGGGGGACATGAAATACGGGATGCGAACGCTCCCGGTCTATTATGGACCTGAAAAGGCGGCGAGAATGATAAGCTATTTTTTCGTAGTCCCATACATAACCATCCCCATTGCCGTTGCCCTGAACGTCCTGCCGCCAACGACTCTCGTCGTCACCCTGCTCGTCATCTGGGGGGTCTATGTTGGCCAGAAGCTCCAGCGCTTCTCCTTCCACCCCGAAGAAGGGTTTGAAAACAGCGGCGTGTGGGTGCACATGTACATGATGATGATCGTGGCCGAACTGGCCCTGGCCCTCTCCTTCGTGGCGGCGCAGATGTGAAAAAGTGGAGTGTTAACATTTTGTTAACAGTTATATGGTTTTACGGGTTTTTTGTGTGTTTTTTGCACAACCAGAGAAATGTATATATATAGGCGAGTGGCATTATGGATTTTGGGTGGTAAGGTGTTTAGGAAGAGGTTGTTTGGTTTGTTGCTTGTTTTTGTTTTGCTGGTGACTGGTTTTAGTGGCGACGTCTCTGCCAAACAGTGGGGTGGTTGGGGTTGTTTGCCCGTTGTGGATCATGGGGTTTTTTTGAATAACACCACGGACGACAACACCCTCTTGGTTTGGGTTGATGGTGGGGACGTGTTTTTTACGAGCGGTTACAACGATTACTATAACACGACATTACAGGGTGTGCTGGAGAGGGTGGATGTTTTGCGTTATGAGACTGATGACTGGGAGGAGTACGCTTTTTATACAGGTGTCTATGTGGAGTTAAACCTCTCCTTGAAAACAATGGGCAGTGAGCCGTATAGGTCTTTCCGATATCTCTCCGACGCCATAGTGTTGTTGTGGTCCCATGGAGACAGGGAGCTCTATGAGACCCTCGTAGATATAGCCAGAACCGAGGTTTTCTCCAACATTCTTTATTCTGAGAACCTTACGAGCCCGGACGATGTGGCGAAGAGTTTGTTCCTGTACACTAAGGCAGAGGAGAAACTGGGCGAGGACAAAGTACCGGCGGCTGTGGCGTTGTACAATGCCGCCCTGTACAATCTCCCAACGACGCCTACATTAATGTGGGACAAGATTACCCGGCTATCATACAATGGGAACAACACTCATCCCGTGGTCTTTTCAAGCGGTGGGGTGTTGCATGCTGGCTGGATTCACAGAGAAGATGGTGGTGTGAATTATACGTTTTATGCTCTTAGCACTAATTTTGGGCGTACGTGGTGGACATTGGACGCCACAACATATGGCAGCCCATACCTGGTGGCTATGGGACTTGATCCCTATGGTGGCGACCCCTTTGTGGCTATGGCAGCCACGCAACTACTGGAAAGCATTTATCTCATTGATGGGAGCCACTATTTCTATGTGCCAATAAACACTCCGCCTGTGCTCCCAATACCCGTGGACGGAGAGGTTGGGGACACAATATATGTTAGCATAGACGACCCCTACCTGGACCGCTACCAAACATACGAATATCTGAGAATCGGAGACAGACTCTTCATCAAACCCATCTGCAAGCCCGGCGGAACACCCGTGCCGCCGCCACGGGCACCGGACCTAATAGCATCTAACCTTTCGTTGGCATACCCGACGGGGCTTATCATAGAACATGAGGCAAACTTCTCTGGTGTAATAGAAAATATAGGAAACGCGGATGTGGTGGGGGACATAGTCTCCAGAGTGGAGATAAGAGAATACGGGAACAACAGCGTCATCTTCTCCATGAACTTCACCACCACCGGAGTCCTCCAAGGAGAAAAAGTATGGCTCAATTTTACTTGGACCGCCACCAACACGACAATATACAACATGACCCTGACAACAGATACTGACAACAGAGTTTATGAGGGCGACGAATCAAATAACGCCTACGAAACATACATCCTGAGTTTAAACCCTTTCGATGACTATGACGGGGACGGTTTGAACAACAGTGAAGAAGCTTATACTTACTCAACCAACCCATATGAAAGCGACACAGACGGCGACGGAATGTATGACGGATGGGAAATTTCCTACGACCTAGACCCCCTGGATGCCTCAGACGGGGAAGAAGACCTAGATGGAGACGGACTGACCAACTTACAGGAATTCACATATAACGTAAACCCGAGAGAAGAAGACACAGACGGCGACGGCCTCGTGGATGGCTGGATGGACACGAACAAAAACAAGACATACGATCCTGGGGAATACTGGGGCGAAATCGGAGACCCAGACCAGAACATGGCGGGAGGATACGGCACCTCGCCCACAAGACCAGACACTGATGGTGACGGTCTAACGGATGCCCAGGAACTCTCCTATGTGCATCTGGATGGACACGATATAATCTTCGAAGAGAATGGTGGAACTATAGAAAGAGAACTATACGCTCCAGTGATCTCCGGCGACCCCCCCACCATTTCGTCGTGCTTTTTGGAGATAACAGGGGAAATGTACACACACCACTTCTCTCTACATGGGACTCAGGAGGGAGACTCTTTCGGAGCTGCCATAACCACCGAGGGGGACTACAACGGCGACGGATACCCGGATCTCGTCGTCGGAGCAGCTAGAACGGACAAAATAATAAACATCTTCAACCTGCTTCACATAAAAATGCCAGATGCAGGACGCGTCTACGTTTTTTATGGAGGGAGCGAGGGAATCTCCCCAGACAGATTCACCCTGCTGACCAGTGGAAGCACGTGGTTTGACAACTTTGGAGCGGCCGTGGCATCCATCGGAGACATAGACGGAGACGGCTATGACGACCTGGCTGTGGGAGCACCAATGCACAACCCAGACCTGGGAATAAACAACGGAAGAGTTTACATATATCGGGGCGGACCGGACGGACTATCCACAATCCCATACAAAATAATACCCGGGTTCCACTTCAACGACCACTTCGGAAGCGCAATCTGCAACGAGATAGATATAAACGGCGGAGGAAGACCTGACCTCATAGTGGGGGCGTACAGGTCGGACGTGGGAGAGAGAGTGAACAACACAGGAAGCGTCTATATTTACTTTGGAGAGAACATGGACCAGTTTTCAATAGTTCCTGACCGGGTGCTTCGTGGCACCCCCGGGAGTCTCTTCGGCCACTCGCTCGCTTGTGCAGGCGACGTCAACGGCGACGGGATAGACGATCTTCTGGTAGGAGCCCCCTATGGAGGTGTATCTTCCCTTGGCCTCAAAGTTGGAGAGGTATATCTCTATCCTGGAAATAAATACGGGCTGATAGTACCTGCCGTTGTTCTGCACGGACAGGCTATTGGAGAAACGTTCGGCTTCAGCGTCGCAGGTCTTGGCGACATCAACATGGACGGCTATGACGACTTTGCGGTAGGCGCACCCAACGCCACAGGAAACGCACCCCACTCTGGAGGGGTCTACGTTTTCTACGGAGGAGACATCTCTTCTATACAGACCCGTTTCTCTTTTATCAGCGGAACTGTCACAGGAGAAGCCTTTGGATACTCAGTAGGACCCACAGGGAACACCCTACCCACCCCGGGACTGTTTGTTGGCTCACCACTATGGGACAGGGACAGAGACAGGCCCAAGACCGGCAAAATATCTATGTACACGGGCGGAACCAGCGGCATTTCCCCGAGCCCCATAGCGGAAATAGAAGGAGACGAGTACTATGGGGGAGTAGGTGTGAGCATAGGCGTCCCCGCAGATTTCGCCCAGAACGGCACCCCCTACTCCCCAATAGGCGCTCCGGGAATGGGCGATGTCAGAGAAGGAGAAGTAGTGCTATACGCCAACATACTCTCCCAATCATTTCCTTCCGACGTTGTTATAAAGATTGGGTCAACCGTGGTATTCCAACGCCCATCGCTCTTAAAAGGAAAAGCGAGAACAGAGGACATCAGCGACATACTGAACAATTACCTGCCAAACAACATTAATAATATGTTCTCAGTGGTCCCGGTGAATATCTCCTCGTCCACCCAGGGACGAGTGGACATCACACTCCACACAGACTATGAATACAATTATCTCACAAACCCAACGCTCCCCGACACAGACGGAGACGACCTGTGGGACGGCTGGAAGGACAACAACGGAGACCTCATAAAAGACCCCTACGAACCCGGTGGGGAGTTTTCCCTAAACACAAACCCACAAACGTGGGATACCGACGGGGACCACCTATCAGACCAAGCAGAACTAACAGACACAGCTTTCTGGGGAGAAGCAGAATACACTCTCAGCGAGCCAACTTTGGTATGGGACAAAAAAGCAAGCAACGCTCTAGCAGTGGTCCACCCCCCGGACTCCAACCTCCTGGGGACCATATCAACAACTCTACACCTGGAAGACTACACAATATATCTACACGTGAGAAACACAAGCACTTCATCAGACACCCCACTGGTTCATATCACTGCCGCATTCATCGGCGAGACCACCCCCCTCCTAGACACCACCCTGGAAGTAGAAGAGAAAAACAACTACGAGTGGATTCACACACCCATAATAACAATAGACAAAGCCGAGCCCATCCAAATCTCAATCTACGACATATCCGACGCAAACCTGGGAGACACTGGAGGGGACGTCTCCCTAGACCTCATCCTGGTAATCCCAGCCAACGCCCCTACATCATCATCCACCCTCCCAGGGGTCCGGGACACGGACGGCGATCTCCTATTGGACGAAATGGAAACAGGTAGATACCACACACTCCCACTCCAGAGAGACACGGATGGCGACACGCTCTCAGACGGGCTGGAGGTACACTCATTCTACACAGACCCACTCAACACCGACACGGACCACGACGGAATAACAGACCAAGACGAACTCTTCATCTATTATACAATTCCTAACGAAAGGGACAGCGACAATGATCTGCTCGGTGACGGAAAAGAACTGGAAACAGGCACAGACCCATCAGACCCGGACACAGACGACGACGGTCTCAAAGACGGAGAAGAATACTACCCCGGAGAAGATAGTGTGATAACAGACCCCCTGTCCACGGACACGGACGGCGACGGCCTATACGATGGCTGGTCAGATACGAACAAGAACCTGATATATGACCAAGGAGAAACCAAAGGAGAAGCACAATATGGCACAAACCCGACGCTCCCCGACACGGACGGAGACGGCCTGGACGACGGCTACACAGACAGAGACCAAGACCAGGTCGGAGAGCTCGCCATCGGAACATCGCCGGTGGTAAAAGACACAGACGGAGACATGCTATGGGACGGCGACGAAAAATACCCGAACCAGATAGAAAAAGACGGGACACCAAACCCCACCCTACCCCTAGACCCCCTGGACCCGGACTACGACGACGACGGGCTCAAAGATGGAGCGGAAATAATAACATACAACACAAACGCCACAAACCCGGACACGGACGGAGACGGACTATATGACGGCGAAGAAACAAAACCAGGGCAAGACGGGTACGTCACCGACCCCCTGTCCACCGACACGGACGGAGACGGACTCTGGGATGGCCACATAGGTTACAACTCAGAAGACACCATCCTCAAAGGCGAACAGGAGATAGGCACAGACCCCACAAACCCGGACACAGACGGAGACTGGCTCTGGGACGGCGACGAAAAATACCCTATCATACTCCAACTAGATGACATAGACAACCAGATGTACAACACAGACCCCAACAATCCCGACAGCGACAACGACAACCTCAAAGACGGCGAAGAGATAGTCGTGTGGGGCACAGAACCAGATAACGATAACACAGACTATTCTCCAGCGAACGACGAAAAACATGTTGACACGCTATCGGACGGAGAGGAAGTTTTGACATACCATACTGATCCCACCGACTGGGACACAGACGACGACGGTCTTTCAGACTCTTACGAGGTATCTACTGGCGGAAACCCCAATGATGGTGACACGGACAAAGACGGCCTTAAAGACGGAGAAGAAAACGTATATGACACAAGCTACACTGACTACGACAGCGACGACGATGGAATAAATGATGGAGATGAGCTTGAATACTGGAACAACCAGCAAACCAACGGGTGGAACGTTAATTATGACGGAGACGATATAAATAACAACCTGTTGGACCCGGACTCAGATAACGATGGGATACCGGACGGAGAAGAAATCAAAACACTCGGAACAGATCCCACCAACCCAGATACAGATGGCGACGGTCTTTCGGACAGTGAAGAGATACATGAGGGTCAGGATGGATTTATCACCAACCCGCTATCCGCAGACACGGACGGAGACGGCATAGGAGATAAAGATGAAGTGGATGGGTGGACTATCACAGTAAATGGTGTGTCCGTAAAAGTGTACTCCGACCCCACAACAGTAGATAGCGACGGCGACGGAATAACAGATCTGGACGAAAAAGAAAAATACCACACTGACCCAAGCAGCACGGACACAGACGGAGACACCATACTGGACTCAGCAGAAATAGAAGGGTGGACGATAACCGTAAACGGAGAGACAACCACAGTGTGCTCCGACCCGACAAAAGAAGACACAGACGGCGACGGGCTAACAGACATAGAAGAAAAAGACCCGACATCCCAGGGCCTAAGCAGTCCACCGACCAACCCACAGGTAGTTGACACAGACGGCGACCAGGTACCAGATGATGTTGATATCTTTCCAACGGATTACACAGAATGGGAAGACACAGATGGCGACGGTGTAGGCAACAACGCAGATACAGATGACGACAACGATGGACTTACAGACGTAGAAGAGGTTAATGGGTTATACCACGTGTTTGAAGCCACACAAGCCATGACCGCACAACCCGGCGGCGTCACATATTCCACATATTCAACAGACCTCAACACAGAAATAAAAACCACGACCACGGCAACAACATACTCGGTCTCTTACAACTTCTACACACAAGTTGCCGAAGAATACACCTTCACAGCCATACTGTCCAACCCGGGAACGTATGACAGAATCACCGTAGAAATGAGAGTGGACAACACTGTTCTCAACTCCGGCATCAACGTGCGGAGCGGACAAAACGTTCAGATATCATCAACACATAATCTGGGACCAGGACTTCACACACTCACCTTCTCCTCAACAGCAGATTTCACCGTGGTCTCCGTGGAGATATACTCCCCGCTCAACCCACTCAGCGATGATACAGACGGAGATGGTCTGCCAGATGGGATAGAGGTGGAGGGTTTTGATGGGCTGGACTGGAGCAGGACCAATGTCAACTCGGGGGACTCTTTCAACATTCAGATGTCCCTTTCGGCTGTGTACCGGTTTGAAATAGAGACCCGGGTAC
>Ga0190314_1000006_pt1 | contig 111503 bp, 93 predicted proteins | sample 4870071112_MG_FD_165055 | JGI IMG/M metagenome (GOLD analysis project Ga0190314, IMG submission 165055) | Hydrothermal vent sediment bacterial communities from Southern Trench, Guaymas Basin, Mexico - 4870-07-11-12_MG | ecosystem: Environmental > Aquatic > Marine > Hydrothermal vents > Sediment...
CCTCCTCTCCGCCCCCATCGTCTTCAAAGAAATCAAACAATGTCGCCTGCCCCACCTTTTTCTTTCTCTTTCTCTTTTTCCCCCTCTTCTTATCCCTTTTCTCCACCCCACCTCCACCGGGCTCTTCTCCTCTCTCCCCACATTTCTCCGCGCCACCCCCCATCTTTTTCTCACCACCACCAGGAACACCATCTATTCCGATAGCAGACTCGCCACCAGACACATCGCCGACAACAGAGGAAATATCCCCTGGCCCAGCGGCGTATATATCTCCAACACGTATGTGCTTACTGAGCTGCTGTCTCAGCCGCTGGAGCTGGCGGTGCATCTCCTTTTCTTTGCGGTGGCTGGACCAGTAATAGCCCTCGTCCCGCGTGCCCCGGGTTATGAGAATCACGACCTTTCCACGCCTCCGCCTGCCCGTCCTGCCCCTCCGCTGGATCGTCCTTATCTCAGAGGGCACCGGCTCGTAAAAGACCACCAGGTCCGTGGAAGGGATGTCCAGGCCCTCCTCTGCCACGCTGGTTGCGACCAGGACGTTGTAAACCCCCTCTCTGAACTTTTTTATGGTCTCCACCTGGCGTTTCTGGTTCATGCCCCTGTCATCGCCCCGGGAGGCCTGGCCGACGAACCTGGCCGGGCGGACACCCTCAACCTTCTCCAGCTCCCTGGTCACCATCTCAGACGTCTCCCTGTAGTGGGTGAAAACTATTATGCGGGCATCGGGGTTCCTGCGTATTTCCGAGGCGACGATCTCAACCACCTTTCGCAGCTTTGGGTGCTCAACATCGGTGCCAGCCAGCAACTCCATTATCTTCTTGAACTCGGGGCGTGAGACCACCAGGCGGGTGGACCTGCTGCTCCTCCGCCCGCGGCCCTCCTCAACCATCTTTTCCATGTAAGCCCTCAGAGCGTGGAGGCCCTGTGTCTCAGCCAGTTCTATGGCGTGGTTTATCTTCACGGCAGCGGCCTGGCAGACAGCGGCCTGGTAAAGCGAAGAGGAGCGAGGCTCCTCTTTTATCCTCGCCCTTATGCGTTCGCCAGCAGAGAGCAGTTCTTTGGTTGTAACTCCCCCCGGGAAGGTTATCCCGAAGCGCCGCATCTCCTCAACCATCTCAGCCAGCATCTTTTTCAGAAGGCGAATGACCTCACGGAAAACCGGCGGGACGTCAACACGGACCCAGTGCATCTCAATGCTCTGCACATAGCGGATAACATCGGCGTCGTACTTTGAGCGAATCTCCACGTGCTCAATACCGAGGTGGCCGCAGACCTCCATTATCTTCTCCACACTGCTGCCCGGAGAAGCCGTCATGGCCAGGACCAGCCCCCCCGGAACCTTCCGGTACTCCTCGCCTATGAAAACATACGCGTATTCGCCAACCGCCCTGTGCGCCTCGTCAAAAACAGCCAGAGCCACCGAGTCCAGGGAAATCCTCCCGGCCAGTATATCGTTGACGATGACCTGGGGAGTGGAGCAGATGATCCTGTTCTCTTCCCACAGCGCACCCCTCTTCTCCGGCTTGACCTCGCCGGTGAAAACCACCACGCCGCCGTGGTCAACGAGAGTCTCACGCAGAAAAGAGGCGTGCTGCTCCACCAGGGGCTTAGTCGGAGCCAGAAAGAGGATCTTTCTGTCCGCCGGCTTTTTCTCCAGCACCTCCGCTATAACAAAGAGGGCTATCACCGTCTTACCCAGTCCGGTTGGCAACACCACCAGCGTGGAAAAACGCGTGGCCGCCCTGGCGATGTTCAGCTGGTAGTCCCTGGCTTCAATGACGCCCCTCCGAATGCGGGGGTGGACGACAAAGTTGTTCTCGTCAACAGCGAACACACGGGCAAAAAAACGAGCGACCTAATAAGCTTTGGGAGAAGAGAGGACAGAAAAGATAAAAGTGGGGAAGGGAGTTGGAACCGGCCAGATTATCCGGCCGCTATCTCAGAACTCGTCGCTGTCGCCGGGCGTCTCTGGTTTCTCCTCCTCCGGGGGAGGAAGGTCCGCCGGTGTCTCCTGGGGGGTTTCCTCTGGCTTGCCGGGCTCCTCCATCGGCATCGGCTCCGATTGCTCATACATCATCTGCTCAAAGTTCTGCGGATAGCCCTTCTGCGGAGGCTCCATAGACGGCTGGAAAGCCTCACCCCAGTCCTCCTCTTCTTCCTCAGGAGCGGTTATCTGGCGGAGGCCTATGAAGAGGAGGATGAGTATCAGAACCACCAGGAAGGCGATCAGAGCCAGCAGGCCGTTTGTCACTCCGCTAACACCTGTCGTCTCCTCGCCTCCGCCGGCAGCGAAGCCGCCCTCCATGTACGGTGTGCCTGAGTCACTGGTCTTCAGAGAGATCACATTGTACGCACCGTCATGGTTGTCCTCTTCGTCGTACCAGGAGATGTCCACCTCTATGTCGCCGTAGACCATGCCCGGCACCATGTCCTTGTCAGCGTTGAAGACAAAAATCAGAGAGAGCGTCTCACCGGGCCCAATCGTGTCAGCGTGTACGAGATACTGCTGTGGATACGGGGAGGAATAGGCGCCGTGGATGAACAAATCAAGGGCGTATATCTGCTCAACGCTGTCAACACCCAGCGCCTCCAGGGTCACGTTGATCGGCGTGTAATACTCGCCTGGCAGGTCAAGGCCAGAGTTGTTGTCCAGAGAGAGGGAATTGTTGCTCCAGCTGTTGGAGTACCAGTACTGATAGTACGGAGATGTGCTCAGGTACGTCTGACCGTTCAAATCTTTCACAGGAGGAGTCATGGCGTACATGAAGTCCTCAAGGGTCATCCAGTCGTCCCACCACTCGTTGGGCCATATCATCACATCAACGTCGTGGGCCGTCTGACCGCCCATGTTGGTTATGTTCAGCTGGACCCTGAAGGTCTGGCCGGGCACAACAGGGTCAAGTATCTCCATGTCACCTATGGCCAGGTCTGCGGGCTCGGGCAGGATCCTTATCACAGCGTCGGACGTGTCAAGGGCGTGCACCACGACCATCTGGCCGGAGTCGTGTGCATAGCCAACCAGCGTGAAGTTCAGCGAGTAGGTGCCCGGCGGGATGTCCGTGTTGAGGTCAACGTCATATTCAACATTGTAGTTTGTGGCAGAGTTCATGTCTCCCACATCAAAGGTGAGCGCCGTCCTGCTGTGGTCTTCGGCGTCGTAGAAGGGCGTGCCAGGACCCACCTGGAGCGTGGCCCGTGCGTCGTCGAGAGTTATGCCCAGGGTGTGCCTCAGCTGGTATCCCACCTGGATGTCTATCGTCTGCTCTTCCTGGTAGAAGGTCGTGGGCCCAGTGGGGTTTATTGTAAAGGTGGGGTCAACGATGTCTATTGGAACCCAGAGACGTGTTGAGAGTTCTGTGCCGTCAACGACGTTTGTGCACGTTATGTCCAGCGGGACCATCCATGTTCCCTCGGTTGCGTTGGGGTCAAGGTCAACGTAGAAGGTCACATCGTAGCTGTCTGTGTTATACCACACCTCGTTCTGGGCCTCAAGAGGCAGTTCGCCAGCAACGTCGCCCACAAACGGGGTGTCCTCTCCGCCCCTCAGAGTGGCCTGCACGTCGGAAAGGCCCAGCGGGGCCTCGGTCTCGTTGTCTGTTATCCGTATCTCAAGGGCGATGTCCTCCGTCTGGCCCCCAAGGTAGATAGCGTGGGTCACAACGTTGGCGGAGAAGTCGGGCACCAGGCCAACGTTGAAAGAGGCCCATGCGCCGTAGTCGTAAGGAGTTCCCATTCCGATGTATGCGTCCAGGTCATAGAACGGGTCACGCTCTGTAACTCCATTGCCGGAACTCGTATTCCAGTAGACGTCAAAGTCCGTGTATCCTGTGTCTCCCCCAAGGGAGCCGTCGTCGTAGTAATATCCCGCGTATTCAAATGGAATGTAATGGGTGCCGTAACCAGGTGTCGCGGAAAACTTCAGAGTTAACTGGGCCTGCACGGTGTCACCTATAGACAGCACATCAACATGGACGTAATCCCACGTGCCAACATAGGAGCTCCCCGCGGGGCCCTCTTCGTACTGGAATCCCATGAACTCAAGCACGTCGTTCGGGTCGTCCTGATAGAATATGTATAAGTCGTAGAGGTCCACGTTGCCCTCGTTGCTGAAAGTCAGGTCAAAGGTAACGGTGTCATCGTCCTGGCTCACTGTCGGGGGCGTGTACGTGCACTCCACATAGGGGGCGAAGTCCACGTTCAGCTGGAAGTTCAGGTGCTCGGTGATGGGCACCCATGCACTCCCATAGTATCCTTCATACGTCAGAGTCATAGAACCCTGGTAGTTCCCGGGGGCCACACCGGAATCCACGTCCACCCAGAAGTAGAAATCTCCGTTATCTCCGGAAGCCCAGGTACCGGGGTCAATTGTTGCCTCTGTGTTGTGGAAGGTGAAACCGGCCGGGGGCGAAGTCACTGTCACCGTCGCAGGTGTCTGGAGGCTTGATGGGCAGTTGTTTGGAACCCGGAGATAAGAGTTTTCGTTGTTCATCATGGGCAGAAAATTACCAGCGGTTGTTGGATGAAGCTCTGGCCGAACAGGTTTTTCCTCAATAGAGCCCGCGTTCCTGGCTATTGAGCTCACATAGATGGAGAACTGTATGTCAACCTGGTTTGTTCCCCACTGAAACCTGGCCGTCATGAGATACGCCTGCTCAACGTTGATGTCGTTGCTGACATTTACAATGAAATCAACGGTATACACCCCTGCTGCATCTGCGGGGTCAACGGCACCACCTACGACCCACGTCTCTCCGTCATCCGTTCCGTCAACCTCTATGTTGGCCGTATTGGAGATAATTGTACACGTGGTGTCTGCTCCTGTGGCAGCACTGACATCAACATCAAATGAAAGAGTTGCGCCCACTTCTCCAGCATAGATGAAGTGTCCACTCGTGTCCTCGTTTATCACGATTGGCTCGTCTGCCGGAGAAAGCTCACTGTGGTCTATCATGTTCGCATCTGCCCATTGTATAGTCCATGTAACTCCACCGGCGCTACCAGAAACGTCTGCTCTTACGTTCGCCACGCCTACAAAAGCGCTCGCAAACAAGAGAGCCGCTAACACAAATATGCCTGCTTTTCCCCTCATGTCTTCTCTACCTCCTTGGGGTCTTCAAGTTCTCAGTCCCTACGGGACATGGCCGATATAAACGGCCGTGGTATTTATATCTTTCCCGGGATTCCCAGAATTTTTTGCATTAATAGTTCATCCGTGCCAGATAATTATTATAGTTGGTCATTTTTATAGCCCACGTGTGGATGACGTCGGTCCGGGAATAGACCACACAGCACAACCATACAAACAGCCACACTTAAACAGCCACACTTAAATATGGAATACAACAACATACCATACCGATACATACCAATACGCAACAGAAATACCGACGAACAACAGGCGGGAAAACGTATGGCGGAGACATATGCCCAAAAAAAGAAAATTACAGACACAGGGACACAGGTAAAACTATACGTGCTCCACTTCAACCAGTGCGACAGAAAAAAGTGCACGTCGCTGAAAATGGGCCGCCTCGGAAAAGCGAGTGTAACAAAAAAATGGACCAGAGCGATGAATGGGACGGTCATACTCAACCCTTACGCCGCAACCCCCCTCTCCCCGCTGGACAGAGAAAGAGCCATGAGAAGGGGTTTCACGGTCATAGATTGCTCGTGGGAAAAGGCTGAGGAGGTCTTTCACTCCACAGAAAAAAGGGGGGTCGGGCGGAGACTCCCGTATCTCATAGCAGCCAACCCGGTGAACTATGGCCACCCATGGACGCTGTCGTCCGCTGAGGCGTTCGCCGCAGCCCTCATAATAACAGGGTTCATAGGACAGGGTGAAAGAGTTCTGGACGGGTTCAAATGGGGGCCCACATTTTATGACATCAACAGAGAACTCCTGGACGATTACAGAAAAGCCACCGGGCCAGAAGAGATACGCCGGATAGAAAAAGAGGTGCTGGAAGCCATAGGCGTGGTGGAAAAACGGGCATGAAAACAGGCGGCGAAAAAAGCGAAAATAGAGAGTGAACCTCACACGATGAAAATCTGGTCCTCGTAACGCACAATCTTCACAACCTCTCCCCTACGGAAATGAGCGGGCTTTTTCAACGTTACAGTCCTGTAAGTCACAGGGTCAAGGACCTGGACCTCGTCCTCTGTCTCAAAGACCACCACCCCCTCCTCAACGATCTCATCCCCACCCAGCACCCTGACACGGGAATCAAAATCCCGTCTCATCCGCACAACCTCCCCCGTGGCCAGGTCACGCATGTCAACCCTGCTCCTGGAAACAATCTCAACCCTGTAAACAACCCTGTCAAGGACCACAAAATCGCCCTTCCCGAAAGGAGGCAGCCTCACGCTGAAAGTCGTGCGATAGTAGTCCCTCCCATCCTTCCTCCCGGCCAGCTTCGCAGACTCTTTTACAGACGCCCCCCTCTCCCTCGCCAGGTGGCGGGCGATCTTCCTGCCAGCGTCCGTAGTACTAACATAAAAGTCCAGCCCGCCGTGCATCTCCTCAACCCTGGAAAGAAAGACCTGCCGGTTGTCCCTGGCCATAGCATCAACCAGGTCCATTACCTCGGCACAGGCCTCCTCTTTCTCCTCCTCCGACAGTTTCCTGTCAAACCCCCTGAGCTGGACCACGCTCTCATAGTAGTTGCCATGTTTCCTGCTGCAGACGTCACACACAAGGTTGCTTATGCGCACGGTCGTGTCAGCCTCCCGCTCCACCATGAGAGGCTCAGAACCCTCTGAAGAACAGGAGGGGGGCCGCCCGTACAGCACGCCCCTGACATGGACACGGAAAACAGAGGGCGTCTCCTCAAAAATATCAACCCGCAGGTCGACAGAGACAACGTCGTGGGTGAACTCCACCGCATCCCGGACAGCCCTCTCAACCGCCTCGCCAACGTCCTCCATGTCAACCCAGCGCTCCCCACGCTTCAGAGCACCACAGTGGGGACACACGTAGATGTCCACATAGTCCGGCACCGAAAGAAACAGGTGGCCGCGTAGATAACACTCCCTGCAAAGCCCCTCATAAACAGCGCCCGGGCTGCCGCACTCAAAACACAGCGCCTCAGACGACCCGTCCAGCGGGCCATCGCCGGACCCGCCTCCTTCGTCGCCGCCATCTTTTCCGCCATAGCCTTTTCCGGTGCCAGAGTCCTCCATGGACATACGTACCACAAAAGAATTCAGACGCCCATTATAAAAACTTATGGCCGGGGTGGGTCAAAACAGGGCGTTTTCTCTCTGTGAGGAATATGGAACACCATGCGTCCGTAGTGAAAAACAATATAAGTGCGTTTGTTTATATTTCCCAAAGTGTTAATCATGAATAAGGGGATTTCAATCGGACTGGTTCTGCTCATTCTGATGAGCGGGGTCCTCGTAACGGTTAATAATAGCACAGGCTCAGAGAGCAGGGCCAAAATCGCATATTCTTTACAACCCAGAATAAGTACACGGTCAATCCACGCACCGATAGGGATAAACAATGACACAGACTTTGCAAACCAGGCAGCAAGTGAGGGATGGCGCGGGACCGGCACCGTGGCAGACCCATACATAATAGAGAACTACGACATAGATGCACACGGAGAAGGAAACGCTATCTACATCGGAAACACAACGGTTTACTTTGTGGTGAGGAGCTGCACGCTGTATAATGCAAGTTTCCACTCATGGCCATATTCTACTGGTGCCGGGATAGCCCTCTACAACGTCCAGAACGGGAAAATTGAGAACAATACCGCCACAAACAACTACTGGGCCATCTTCACATGGTACTCCGGCAACAACAGTATTGATAAAAACAACGCAACAAACAACGACAAGGGCATCTTCCTCTACAACTCCGGCAACAACACCATAACAAACAACAACGCAAACTCAAACAACAACGGCATCCACCTTTACAACTCCAGCAACAACACCATAACAAACAACAACGCAACAAAAAACGGCAACGGCATCTACCTGGAGTGTTCCAGTAACAATAACATCATAACGAAAAACAACGCAAACTCAAACAACGACTATGGCACCCGTCTAGAAGACTGCAGCAACAACACCATAACAAACAACACAGTTACAAACAACAAATACGGCATCCACCTTTACAGATCCGGCAACAATAACATCATAACAAACAACAACGTCTCAAACAACGATGATGGCATCTACCTCAGATACTCCAGCAACAACACCATAACAAACAACACAGTTACAAACAACAAAGATGGCATCAGCCTCTGGTCCTCTAGCAACAACACCATAACAAACAACACCGTCTCAAACAACTGGTACGGCATCCGCCTCACATACTCCAGCAACAACAACACCATAACAAACAACACTCCCACAAACAACAAGTACGGCATCTATCTCGAACACTCCAGCAACAACACCATAACAAACAACAACGCAACAAAAAACAAATGGTACAACATAGCCCTCTGGGATTCCAGCAGCAACATTATAGCAAACAACAACGTCTCAAACAACAACGAGTACGGCATATTCCTCCACTCCTCCGACAGAAACATCATAACAAATAACAACGCAACAAACAACACCTATGGCATCTACCTCATGTACTCCGGCAACAACACCATAAAAAGTAACACAATGTTCGGGGAGGGTATTTTTATAGAAGGAAACCATCTGAGCCACTGGAACACTCACAAGATAGACACGTCCAACACTATGAACGGAAAACCCGTCTACTACTGGAAGAACCGCACCGGTGGAACCGTGCCCCCGGGCGCGGGAGAGGTTATACTGGCAAACTGCACAAACGTGCGCGTGGAAAACCAGAACCTGAGCGGTAGCTATGTGGGTATACTGCTTGGCTACTCAAACAAAAACACCGTAGCTAACAACACTCTCACAAAAAACACCAACGGCATCTACCTATACAAGTCCAGCAACAATACCATAACAAACAACAACGCAACAAAAAACACCCATGGCATCCGCCTCACATACTCCAGCAACAACAACACCATAACAAACAACACAGTTACAAACAACAAATACGGCATCTATCTCGAACACTCCAGCAACAACACCATAACAAACAACAACGCAACAAAAAACACCAACGGCATCTCTCTCTGGTACTCCAGCAAAAATAACATGGTATCTAACAACACAATAAGATCAAACAACAGGGGCATCGCCCTCTTCCTGTCTTCCAACAATAACATCATAGCTAACACTGTCACAAAAAACACCAACGGCATCCATCTCGAATACTCTGGCAGTAACACCGTAACAAACAACAACGCAACAAAAAACACCAACGGCATCTACCTCTGGTCCTCCAACAACAATATCATAACGAAAAACAACGCAAACTCAAACAACCACGGCATCTACTTATGGGATTCCAACAACAGGAACATCATAACAAATAACAACGTAAACTCAAACCACAACGATGGCATCCTCCTAGAGTACTACAACACCAATAACATCATAACAAATAACACTGTCACAAAAAACTACGAGGGCATATGCGTGTTCAGTTCCAGCAACAACACCATAACAAACAACAACGCAACAAAAAACGAATACGGCATCTTCCTATGGGAGTCCAGCAGTACCATCATAACGAATAACACGATGTTCAGAGATGGCATTTTTATATGGGGCGACCAGTTGAGCCACTGGAACACACACATAATAGACACATCTAACACGGTGAATGGCAGGCCCGTATATTACTGGAAAAATCGGAATGGCGGAACCGTGCCGTTAGATGCAGGTGAGGTTATCCTAGCAAACTGCACAAACGTAATCATAGAAAACCAGAACCTGAGCAACAGCACCGCAGGCATAGAACTCGGCTACTCAAACAATAACACTATAACAAACAACACCGCAACAAAAAACACCAACGGCATCCACCTCTGGCACTCCAGCAACAACACCATAACAAACAACACAGCCACAAACAACACCAACGGCATCTACCTATTCTATTTCTCCCAAGACAACATCATAACAAACAACACTATAACAAACACCGACAACGGCATCCGTCTAAGATACTACAGCCACAGTAACATGATATCTAACAACACTGTCACAAACAACACCCATGGCATCTGCCTCACATACTCCAGCAACAACAACACCATAACAAACAACACAGTTACAAACAACACCCATGGCATTTACCTCCACAGCTCCAGCAGTAACAGGATTTATCACAACAACTTCATTAACAACACACATCAAGCTTACGACGATACAGGCACGAACTTCTGGAACACCTCTTATCCAGCAGGCGGAAACTACTGGTCCGACTACAACGGCCAGGACAATTATTCAGGTCCAAACCAGGACCGGGCCGGAAGAGACGGGATCGGAGACACGCCGTACACCAATCTTGGCGGGGGCGCAGGGGCACGGGACAATTACCCGCTTATGCATCCCCCCTGGTACGTGCCCCCACATCTGGCTGATGCCCCGTGGCCGATGTTTCATCACGACATATACCACAGCGGCGCTGGGGACTGTAGCGGGTCTAATGGTCCGTGGGAGTACTGGAACTTCACCACAGGCGGAGATGTCAGAAGTTCTCCCGCGATAGGCCCGGATGGAACGATATACTTTGGTTCATACGATAACAAACTATATGCACTCAACCCGGATGGCACAGAGAAATGGAACTTCACCACAGGAGGACCTGTAACATCCTCTCCTGCCGTGGCCCGGGACGGAACAATATACTTTGGTTCTACAGACAACAACTTATACGCCCTGTACCCGAACGGCAGTCTAAAATGGAAACTGAGCCTTCTGGGTGAGATAATCTCCTCTCCCGTTATAGGCTCAGGCGGAACTGTGTACATAGGAACTCTGAACGACTCCCTCTATGCAGTATACAGCGATGGGATCATAAAATGGAAATTTACGGCGGATTCCGCTGTAACATCTTCTCCCGCTCTGGATTTCAACGAAACCGTCTATTTTGCCACATATAATGCCAGCGTATACGCAGTTTACAAAAACGGAACCAAAAAGTGGAACACGACCCTGGGGGGAAATACTAGCTCATCCCCTACCGTGATTCCGGGGGATAATGTGCTTCTAATCGGTTCCAGCGATGGAAAACTGTACATCCTGAATCTCACGGACGGAAGTAATGCCAGAAACATAAGCGTGGGACACGGAATAAGCTCTACCGCCGCCTTTTTCAACGATACCATATATCTCGCTGATGACGGCGGAATCCTCCACGCCATAAGTGTCTCCGGGGAGGGTGGACCACATTGGAAATGGAACTTCACCACAGGAGGAGCAATACATTCATCACCTGCAGTAGCAGAGGATGGGACAATATACTCTGGCTCCGATGACGGCCATGTATATGCTATAAACCCCAATGGGACTGAGAAATGGAAATTTTTGGCCGGCGGCATCATAAGATGTTCTCCAGCCATAACTGAGGGGCTCATTTATATAGGCTCTGCAGATCACAAACTATACGCCATAGGGGATGTCACTCCTCCGACAGTCACTATCATCTCACCATCCAACAACTCCATACTTAACAAGAAAAACGTAACTGTCTACTGGAACGGCAGCGACACACAGAGCGGGATATCACACTACAAGTATATAATAACATCCCTGGGCACCCCACTCTCATGGGAAAGTGCGGGAAAGAATACAAACCACACATTCAAGGGGCTACCAGACGGGACACACACAGTATACGTGAAAGCCGTAGACAACGCAGGAAATGCGGGTACTGATTCGGTCACTTTCACAGTAGACACTGTTGCGCCCGCTATTAGTATAACCTCCCCGTCTGATAACGCTGTACTCCGCTCGTCAGATGTAAGTATTAAATGGACAGGCTCCGATATTACATCAGGCATAGACCGCTATGAAATCCAGATAGACGGGGGCTCATGGACACAAGCCGGCACATCCACAAGTCACATTTTCACAGGTCTATCGGATGGTACTCATACCGTCCACGTTAAAGCGGTGGATAAAGCGGGGAACACGGCCACAGATTCGGTCACTTTTACAGTGGACGCAACCGAGCCATCAATTTCCATAACCTCCCCACCTAATAACACAATAATCAACTCATCAGACATAACAATCTCATGGACAGGCTCCGACAACACAACAAGCATAGACCACTACGAAGTCCAAATATACGGAGGCCCATGGACAGATGTGGGAACGAACACAACACACCACTTCCATCTCGTCAACGGGACTTATCTTGTTTATGTGAAGGCAGTGGATAAGGCAGGAAACACGGCTATGGATTCAGTAACTTTCACAACAGATACCGCAAATCCAACCATCTCTATAACATCCCCGGCCGATAACGCAATACTCAAAACACCGGATGTCACTATTGAATGGACAGGCTCCGATATTACATCAGGCATAGACCGCTATGAAATCCAGATAGACGGAGGCCCATGGACACAAGCCGGCACATCCACAAACCATACTCTCACAGGGCTACCAGACGGGACACACACAGTATACGTGAAAGCCGTAGACAACGCAGGAAATGCGGGTACTGATTCGGTCACTTTCACAGTAGACACTGTTGCGCCCGCTATTAGTATAACCTCCCCGTCTGATAACGCTGTACTCCGCTCGTCAGATGTAAGTATTAAATGGACAGGCTCCGATATTACATCAGGCATAGACCGCTATGAAATCCAGATAGACGGGGGCTCATGGACACAAGCCGGCACATCCACAAGTCACATTTTCACAGGTCTATCGGATGGTACTCATACCGTCCACGTTAAAGCGGTGGATAAAGCGGGGAACACGGCCACAGATTCGGTCACTTTCACAGTGGACGCAACCGAGCCATCAATTTCCATAACCTCCCCACCTAATAACACAATAATCAACTCATCAGACATAACAATCTCATGGACAGGCTCCGATAACACAACAAGCATAGACCACTACGAAGTCCAGATAGACGGAGGCCCATGGACACAAGCCGGCACATCCACAAACCATACTCTCACAGGGCTACCAGACGGGACACACACAGTATACGTGAAAGCCATAGATAAAGCGGGAAACACTGCCACAGACTCAATAACTTTCACCATGGACACGATTGCACCAGCCCTTCGTATAACCTCTCCACACAACAACACGATAATCAAATTATCAGACATAACAATCTCATGGACAGGCTCCGACAACACAACAAGCATAGACCACTACGAGGTACAAATTGATAAAAGCCCCTGGTCATATACCTACTATACAACCTATACTCTCACAGATTTATCGGATGGTTCTCATACTGTCAATGTTAAGGCAGTGGACAGGGCAGGAAATGAGGTCGCCGTTTCAGCAACTTTCACAGTGGACACAGTTGCGCCAATCCTTGGTATAGCCTCCCCACCCAACAATGCGGTGCTCAGTTTGTCGGAGGTCACTGTTGAATGGATAGGCTCCGATATTACATCAGGCATAGACCACTACGAGGTACAAATTGATAGAGGCCCATGGTCAAAAGTCGGAACATTCACAAACCGTACTTTCACAGGTTTGTTGGATGGGACCCACACGGTCTATGTTAGGGTGGTGGACAAAGCGGGAAATGTGGCCACGGCGAATGTCACATTCACGGTTGATGCCACCTCGCCGACGGTTACAGAGCACTCGCCCGTCGGAGAAGATGTTTCCGTGGACACGGTTATCACGGTCACCTTTTCGGAACCTATGGACCAGGGCACTGTGGAGATAAGCGTTGAAGGAGTCAACGGGAGCATAACATGGGACAACAACACAGCCACCTTCATCCCCTCAGAGAACCTCAGCTATGACACAGTTTACACCGTATATGTGACAGGCTCCGACCTCGCAGGAAACACCTTGGACAGGTACAACTGGTCTTTCAAAACCACAGACACTGGAACAATAACTGGAAAGGTCGTTGACGAAAACGGAAAACCAATACCCGGCGCCCTTGTTACTCTGGACACAGGAGAAACAACCACAACAGACAAAAACGGAGAATTCACCTTACACGCACGCGCCGGCAACCACACCATAACAATATCAAAGGAGGGATACAAAACCACCAACACCACAGCCCCCGTAACACCCGGACAAACCACAACCATACCTACCATAGAAATCCCCCAGACACAACCACCCCAAGAATTCCCCTGGCTGTTGACACTGCTAATAATCTTGGCCATAACCATAATAACAACACTCATGATCAAGAAAAAAAGGAAAACCAGGACATAAATAACCCGAACAACCGAAATTGCGGACGACAAACGTCACCCATTATTCACCTCCCTCCGTCCCCTCAGTCCTCAAGCACTTCCACAAAATCTCTGCACTCTCCGCACAACAACCGCCCTCCTACGCCCATACCTCATAAACCATGTACACCAGGTATATAAACCACGACCTGGGCGTGGGGGACGCCCTCAACCCGGAGAACACATTCGGGGTCAACAAAACCGGCACCAATAGCGACCTCAACCACACGCTCCCCAACAAGGTTTGCTATGGTGGCGTTGGGAAGCGCTCCCAGGAGGTCTTCTTCGTCGCCGACGAACCCGCCATAGAAATCCCTTGAAACGTCCAGGCGGACCTTTCCCTCCCTGAAAACTCTCCCGAGGAGATCCCTGTCACATGCAGCCAGCAGGACCTCCCTGCCAGACCTGAACACGTTCATATAAAAAGGCCCATCACCCGGCTCGTCCACCTCGGTAGAACTCCCAGACACCGTTTCACCGCCTTGAAACCGCCTTGAAGCGCCCCCCGCTCTCCCATATCTCCCCCATCTCATGCAACTTTTCAAGTATTATCTCCGCTTCCCTTTCGTTGAAGCCGTGCTCCTTCGCCTCCTCAAGTATCTCCTCCAGCGTCACGCCGTCCCGTCTCTCTTTCACCATTTCCACAATGAGACTGCGAAGTTCCAGACCCTTCTTGCGCTCCCGATGGCTCATCGGCCCCACGATCATATCAATGTCATAGGTGCCCAGCTCGGTGTCCATGGCTATCTTGCTCAGATAATAGTTGAAGATTCTCAGCGCCCTGTGGACGTCTTCCTTCTCAACCACGCTGGACAGACGCATTCTGGCACTTGCCTCGCTCAGCCGTATTACCGCCTCAAGCTGTCTCGCCGTTATAGGCACAGGAGACGGTCCCTCCTGTCCGGCCGCCCTGCCGCGCAGAGAAACATAGTAGTCCTTTATCACAGCAGCGGCCTCATCAGAGAGAATCGGAAAAACATATTTTTTGGCATACGCCACATACTTCCTCAACAGGTCCCTCCTGATAGGGGCAACAACCCGCTCTCTCTCAACATCAAGCAAATCAACGTCCACCCCTGCGGGCACCGCCTCAGGGTCCCGCTGCCTGGCAACCTCGCCAACCCTGTGAACGGCCAGGATATGAGACGCAATGTCGGTGTCCTTCTGCTCGTTGGGCTCGTCAGTCATGACGAAGATCAGGTCAAAACGGGAAAGAAGAGTCGGAGGCATATCAATCTGATCCACCATAGTGAGAAATGTGTCAAAGCGCCCCTTCTTCGGATTTGCAGCACCCAGAATGGAACACCGGGCACGGAGAGTGGCGTTTATCCCCGCCTTAGCAACGGTTATCGTCTGCTGCTCCATCGCCTCGTGCATGGCACTCCTGTCCTGTTCGGACATCTTGTCCAGCTCGTCAATGCACGCCGTTCCCATGTCAGCCAGCACAAGCGTCCCAGCCTCAAGCGTCCACCTGCCATCACTCGCCTCATCTTTTACAGCGGTGGCTGTCAGACCCGCAGCGCTGGCAGACTTCCCGGACGCATATATTCCACGGGGGGCGATGGCGGCAACCTCTCTCAAAATCTGCGACTTGGCCGTCCCCGGGTCCCCCACCAGCAGAATGTGGATGTCCCCACGGATTCTCGCACCGCCGGGCGTCTCCTTTGGCACGCCGCCGAACATCTGGAGGGCGATGGCCTCCTTCACCTCTGAATAACCGTAGATGTTGGGCGCTATGCTGTTCTTTATCTTCTCCACCAGATCTGGAGAAGTGCTCAGATCTATTATCTCCTCAAGCTCCTCCTCGGAGGGCTCAAGCGACTCATAGTCCGTTTTTTCCATCTCAATCGAGACCGCCTCAATGAACGTGTCAAACCTGTTCAGCTTTTCCTGGCCACGCCGCTGTGGAACCGCCCTGAGAATGCCGCTTATCCGCACACGGTCTCCCGGAAAAACCACGTCCACCAGGTCGTCCTCAAGTATCACCTGCATGCTCCTGGGCTGTGCCCCACCCCTCAAACCCTCCATCTCCTCCTGGATCTGAATCGTCTGCATATCAACAAACCTGGAGAGCCGGGGGAGGATATCAAAGGAGGTCTGGCCCTTGGTCTTGCCACAGCCCCCCTGCTCTTTGTAACACTCAATAGGCTCCCTTATGGTCCGTGAGAGAGCATCCTGGGGCTCCCTTATCAGCGCGCCACACTTTTTACACCTGAAAACACCTTCCAGGAGGCGAGGGCGGACAGCAGTGGCCCTCTTGACGATGCCGGACGTCTTTATGAGGCGGTCAACGTGCTCGTGGCGCAGACGGCGGACCTCAACAAAACTGTCGTCCGGGAGCTCAATCAGACGGATGTTTATCCCCGGCGGACGGGCCTCCACTTTTTCCCGTTGCTCTGGGAGGAGGGTGTCCAGCACCGCCGCCTTGCCGGCGTCAAAGATGGCCTGGTCGGGGTACTCCAGCACATAGAGAGCGAAATCGGGGTCAAAATGGTCAACATCGCCAAAAAGCACCCTCAGCGAACGCTCCTCCGGAAAGTTGTCACCGACGCGCTGGATCTCAGCAACATAGCCGAAGCTCTCAAAGAACTCCAGCCACTTCGCCCGAACCGTCTCCCTGTCCAACCGCTTCATCTTCTCCATATCTATCCCTTTATAAGCCTTGTTTCGTTTCTTGTTCATTTTCTGATTCAACGGATAAAACATCAATTAACATGTCAAAACGATTCATTTTTTCCTTTCCACGTTTTTTAGGCATAATACGTAAAATCCCGTTTATACGAATGATGTCACCTACTAAGACCGAGTCAACTAAATCATCCCAGAGAACGGCTCTAATTTTCTTCCGTTCGGTTTTCTCTTTTTTTTCTCCATAACTTTGAACTTCAATAATTTGTCTATCAACGACTTTTGAGAGGCGAACAACCAAGTCAAAAGCAGTCATTCCTAAGGGTTTTCCACATCCTCTTTGTTCTTTATAACATTTAGACGGTTCCTTTATAGTTTCTGTTAGAGTGCTTTGTGGTTCTTTGATTAAATTCCCACATTTTTTACATCTGAATGTAGCTTCAGTAATGAATGGCTCTGGGTTTTTTATTTTTTTGACAATGCCTGTTGTACTGATTAGCCTATCAACATGGTCATGGTGTAAAAGGGCAATATCAACATAACGATTTTCAGGTAAATTTGTAATGTGTATATTTAAGTCGGAAGTATATGCCTCTACTTTTTCCCGTTGCTCTGGGAGGAGGGTGTCCAGCACCGCCGCCTTGCCGGCGTCAAAGATGGCCTGGTCGGGGTACTCCAGCACATAGAGAGCGAAATCGGGGTCAAAATGGTCAACATCGCCAAAAAGCACCCTCAGCGAACGCTCCTCCGGAAAGTTGTCACCGACGCGCTGGATCTCAGCAACATAGCCGAAGCTCTCAAAGAACTCCAGCCACTTCGCCCGAACCGTCTCCCTGTCCAACCGCTTCATCTTCTCCAAGGCTACCACTCAAAAAACCATAGAAAAACGGGGGGTTATAAAAGTTGGGGGTGGAGTGTGCCCCAAAAATGAAAGTGGAAAAACAGGTGGAAAAACTGCTGGGAAGAGCTTTTGGCGGAACAAAACTTAAATCCCAAAAAGGGGATGGTGGGTGGGGGATAGTTTGAAAGAAAACGACGGCCCTGGCATGGAAAACACGCCTCCCATTGAATATCTCAAACGCATCATCTACACAGAAAACGTCTACAAAAGCATATACGAAGAAATCAGCAAAAGAATAGGCGAATCCACGGCCAGGGTGATAACAGGGATGGAAAAAGACGATTTCAACCGCCACCCGCCGCGACAGTCCCTGGACAGGATAATAGTCCCCATAACAGGCCTATTCGGAAAGAGGGTAATGAAAAACATACTCCAAGACGCCCTCAAAAAACACGTCCCCGAAAAAGACATTGAAAGAGCCATAGAAATACTGTTGTCGTGAACACACATAGAACACACAAATAATTACATACAAATATATACTACACCAAACTACACCAAAGGTGATAACATTCTAACAATCTTTGTAACACAAAGGCGGTGACCCATTGGCAAAGAAAAAAAAGGACGGTGGAAAAAGGACAAAAACCCACGGACACCCCTTCGTGGCCATACACGCAAGGGTCTTCTGCCAGGCCACAGAAGACGAAGAGAAAGTGCTGGAAGCCCTGACAAGGATACTGGGAGAGGTTGAGGTCAGCCAGACCACCGTTGAGGGATATTTCGGAAACCCCATAAAGATTCTGAGCGTTGACACCACAGACAGGGATGTGCTCAAAAAAATGGCCGACGTTGTGAGCGCCCACGGAAAAGAGTTCCTCGGCGAACTTGAAACCCGCCTGGACGAGGACAGAATCTTCCACTTCAGGGTCTCAAAACAGGCCGCATACGAGGGCGAAATAGAAATCGTCCGTGGAACAGCACCCGGCGGAGTCATAGACATAGGGCTCAAAGTGGAAGCATACCCTGGCAGATGGGAAATTGGCCTCCGGAACCTCAGAGAGTGGCTCGCCGCCCGGACCACCGCCGAGAATGACACGAACTCTCACCAACCCTAAAACTTGGAAATAAAAAACAAAGAAAAAACAAAGCGGAGGAAAACACCATGGCAACCCAAGGCACACCGGAAGAGCAGAAAAAACCGAAGATCGGAAAAAACGTGTTCATAGCAGACGGGGCGAAAATAGTGGGAGACGTCACCCTCTCAGACGGGTCCAGCGTGTGGTTCAACGCCGTTCTCAGGGGAGACATAAACAGCATATTCGTGGGAGAAAACACCAACATACAGGACAACTGCGTCCTCCACGTAACCCGTGACAGGGGCGTCGTCCTCGGAAAAAACGTTACCATGGGACACGGAGCCATAGTCCACGCCGCCACAGTGGAAGACAACGTCATCGTGGGAATGAACGCCGTGGTCCTGGACGGAGCGGTCGTGGGAGAGGGATCAATCGTTGGAGCGGGAGCCGTGGTCACACCGGGGACAAAAATACCACCCCGCTCGCTGGCCGTTGGGATACCGGCAAAAGTGGTCCGGGAAAACGACCCCGGGATAGAAAAAGCGGCCACCGAAAACGGCCTCGTCTACCAGCGCCTCAGAGACCGCCATCTGCGTGGAGAGTTCGGGAAAATATGAAAAGTATGGTATGAGCAGGATATATCACCCCCGCAGCGCACGCCACTCCTCTATCAACTCATCCGCCTCGCGCCGGCTCATCCCGGCGGCGATGAGCTTCTTCTTCACCCTCCCATATACCAGGTCCTCTGGCTCGTCCTCCGCCTCAAGCATCTCAAAGAGAAGACGCTCGTCCTCGGGACTGAACCCGTGCCTCTGGAAAAAACCCTCGTGGGGGTGCCGCTTCTCCTTTTTTTCCACGCCACCGCTTCCGACGGCATCCTTTTCTGCCACTCAAATTCCTCCATCAATTATGCATGTCCAGTACGCTCGCCGTTCCCGTCAAACGGTCCCTCATAGACCCTGTAAAACACGAAACCAGTGACCAGTTTCGGATAGAAATAAGTGCTCTTCTGAGGCATCCTGTCCCCCGCACTGGCCACCGCCAGAAACTCGTCCATCGTGGGCGGGTTCATCAAAAACGCCGCCTCGTAGGTGCCATCATCAACCTTCTTTATGGCCTCGTGCCTGTCCCGTGTGTACTTTACGTGGTCCTGGATGTTCTCCTGCGTTATGCCCAGATACCTCTCAAACAACAAAGAGTGAAGGATTGAGACATCTAGTTCCTTCCACGCCCTGCTCCTCTCCGGGCCGCCAACGTGCTCAAGCGCCTCGTCCTTTTTGTCATCTCTGAGGTGCAGTATGTGGTATCTGGCGTCATAGACCAGAAAGTTGTGCTTACCCCTCTTCACAAGCTCGGCATACGCACCATCGTGGTCCATGTCCAGGGGGTGAACCTCAAAGAACTCCATGCACTCGTCCAGCATTATGTCAATGTCCGCATATGGCAGGTTGTAAACCCACCTGTGGGTTGGAAGAATGAACAGACCCGGGTTTTTCATGTTCACAAACATCATCATCGTATAATCCCAGGGACCCTCCCCGTGTTTCTCCCGCATCTCGTTACGATACGCCAGAGAGGTCTCATAACGGTGGTGTCCGTCAGCGATGTACAGCTTCTTATCGGCCATCACCCCCCGGATTTCTTCAATGAGCGGCTCATCCTGCAAAACCCACACCCTGTTGGTCACCCCGAAAACATCAACCGCCTCGTAGTCCGGCCCGCGGGAAGAAGCGAACTCCTTAAGCACGCCATCCACGGTCAGCGACTCGTCGTTGTACAGCATGAAAATCAGACCGAAATGTGTCCCGGTGGCGCGCAGCAGGTTCAACCGGTCCTCCTTGGCACGGCTCAGAGTCCTCTCGTGGGGGACCACCACGCCCTCCTCGTATTCGTACAACCGCCCGCGGCCTACGAAACCCATCCTGCTGTGCCTCTTCCCGTCCCATGTGAACTCCTGCTCATAGACATAAAAAGCGGGCTTTTCGTCCTGGATGAGAACACCAGTGGAAAGCCACTCCTCAAGCGCCCGCCTGCTCCTCTCATACTTCTCCACCCATGTGTCCCCCGGCTCATCTCTGTTCAAAATCAGCCGTATAGCACTGTATGGGCTTTTCTCATAAAAAGCGTCCCTCTGCTCCGGTGAGATGATGTCATAGGGCGGGGTTATAACATCGCCTATGTTCACCTTCGCCGGGTCATATCTTATCCCTCTGAAAGGCTGCACATCCGCCATGTCCAACACCGGAGGTAGATAAGAGGGGTGGTTAAAGAGGTTTTTGGGTGCCTGTCACAGCGCGGCCATCAAAACACGTGGCAGAGAGATAACATAAATAACAGAGATAACATTAAATAACATGTAACTATTAGGAAAAAACAGGGACCAAATGCCGCATAGCCGTTGTGGACAACGCCTCTTTCCATTTACCACAACCGGACCTGCAAATTTTGCAGCGAAAAACAAGGAGCGGCATCCCGGGGAGTCCTCTGATGGACAAGACACCTGTTTTCACACCGTCCGGCGAAATAATAAACGCTACCAATATACCTTTCCTAACAGACGCTACCATACCGCTGTCCTCGGTGGCCGTGTTCATGGCTGTGTTTCTGCACCCCACATTCAAAAAAACATTCAAAAAAAGAAGGACAAAAAAAAGAGGAGGGGGCGAGAGCCCCCTGAGAGGGCTGGAGGCTATCAGGGTTCAGTTTGAGCCAGGTGTTCACTTTTCGCTCTATTCACTCTATTTTCAGCCGCTTGCCCTTTGCGCCCTCCTTTTTCTTCACTCTTACAGAGAGTATGCCGTTGTTGAACGTCGCCTTCGCTGTCTCAGGGTCAACCTCAGCAGGCAGAGAGAGACGCTTGTAGTATTTCCTGTTCGGCAGCTCGGCTGAGACGGTCAGGGAGTCCTCTGTGAGGTCTGTTTCTATGTCCTCTTTGCTTACACCCGGGAGCTCAAACGTGATGGTCAGATAATCTCCCTCGTCTATGACATCTGTCAGCGGTTCCACCGCCCCGGACCTTGTCCAAGGCCTCGTGTTGCCGAACTCCTCCACATGGGGTTTTCCATCAGGTCCAACACGCATGCTGAACCCGTATACAAACGGGCGCTCTTCTCCGCCAGAGGTCCACCTGCCGCTGAAAGCCCCGCGGAGCATTGAGTCCATCTTTTTGCGAATCTCCTCAAACTCCCTGTCAAAGGACCAGAAGGGGTCGTCAAAGAAGCCCCAGTCCTCTCCCTCGTCTCTGTCCTCGTCATACCTCCTCTTTTTCGGCGTCATGACACATCACCTCCTTCGTCACACTCTTTTCATCCCTTACCTGTTCACCGCTCCACTTTTCTGCTCATTTTATGTAAGGCAGGCCGTAGCCCGCCTTTTTCCTGTTCTCCTCAATCCGCTTGAGAGCCCTTTCAAAGTGCTCTTTTGTTATCCGGGCGTTTTTGACCTCCTCAACAGGCTTTCCGCTCTGGATGAACTCCCTTATGGCCAGCATGGCCGCTTCGGAACACACCGCCGCGATGTCCGCTCCCGTGAGACCCTCTGTCTTCTTCGCAAATTCTTCAAGGTTCACGTCATCCGCCAGCGGTTTGTTGCGGGTGTGTATCTTGAATATCTCCAGTCGTGCCTTCTCATCCGGCGGCGGCACCTCTATCACCCTGTCAAACCGCCCCGGCCTGAGCAGGGCGGGGTCAACCATGTCCACCCTGTTGGTGGCGGCCAGCACGACAACGTTGTGGAGGGGTTCCAGGCCGTCCAGTTCGGTCAGCAGCTGAGAGACAACCCTCTCAGTGACGTGGGAGTCAAATCCGGTTCCACGGGTGGGCGCTATGGCGTCTATCTCGTCAAAAAAGACCACCGCCGGAGCGGCCTGTCTCGCCTTGCGGAACGTCTCACGCACCGCCTTTTCACTCTCGCCAACCCATTTGCTCAGGAACTCCGGCCCCTTAACGCTTATGAAATTGGCACCGCTCTCAGTGGCCACGGCCTTGGCCAGCAGCGTCTTGCCCGTGCCCGGCGGGCCATAGAGCAGGATGCCCTTGGGCGCCTCTGTACCCATGTGCTCAAACACCTTCGCGTACTTCAGGGGCCACTCAACGGTCTCCCGGAGCTCCTGTTTCACGTTGTCCAGGCCGCCTATGTCGTCCCAGTGGACGTTGGGTGTCTCAATCAGGACCTCTCTGAGAGCAGAGGGCTGCATCTCCCTGTAGGCGGCCATGAAATCATCCCATGTAACCACCAGCTTGTTCAGCACCTCCGCCGGTATTGACTCAACCTCAAGGTCTATTTCGGGCAGCACCCTTCTGAGAGCGCGCATGGCCGCTTCCTTCGCAAGAGCGGCCAGATCAGCCCCGACATAACCATGTGTTATCTCCGCCAGTTTTTCCAGGTCCACGTCCTCAGCCAGAGGCATGCCACGGGTGTGAATCTGCAGTATCTCAAGGCGGCCCTGTTTGTTGGGTATCCCTATCTCTATCTCCCTGTCAAACCTGCCTGGACGCCGAAGAGCCGGGTCAAGAGCGTGCGGCCTGTTCGTGGCACCGATCACGACAACTTTGCCCCGCTCCTCAAGGCCGTCCATCAGAGACAGCAGCTGGGCCACAACCCGGCGCTCAACTTCGCCCGTGACCTCGTCACGCTTGGGCGCTATGCTGTCTATCTCGTCTATGAAGATTATGCTCGGAGCGTTCTCCTGTGCCTCCTGGAATATCTCACGGAGGCGTTCCTCGCTCTCGCCGTAGAACTTGCTCATTATCTCCGGCCCGCCGATGGAAATGAAATGGGCGTTTGTCTCGTTGGCCACGGCCTTGGCCAGCAACGTCTTGCCCGTGCCGGGCGGACCATGGAGCAAAACACCCTTGGGCGCCTCCACACCCAGGCGGTCAAAGATCTCAGGGTGACGGAGCGGGAGCTCAATCATCTCCCTGACCTTCTTTATCTCTTCGTCCAGACCGCCTATGTCCTCATATGACACCTTGGGTGTTCTTATTTCCTCTGCGACCGGTTTCTCGCTCACCTTCACCTGGGTGTCGGCCTGTACTATAACCGCCTCAGCCGCTGGAGTGAAAGCGGTCACAACCAGGTTCAACCTTCTTCCCATTATGTTCAGCTCAATAACATCTCCTTTCGTGACAACCCTGCCCTCCAGCAGCTGTGCCAGATACTCCTCTCCGCCCGTTATTTTGAGCGGTTCGGTGGGGGCGAAGGTTATTCTTTCAGCACGTCTCGCCTCGGTTTTATAAACGTTTACCCGGTCGTCAAGGGACACACCGGCGTTTCTCCGGGTGTTCCCATCAATCCGGATTATCCCGGTGCCAGCGTCCTCTGGGTAGCCAGGCCAGACTATAGCAGCCGTCTTTTTGCTTCCCTCAATTATGACAACCTCTCCAGCCGTCCAGCCCTCTTTCTGAGCAACCACCGGGTCTATCCGGGCTATTCCACGCCCAACGTCTCTTGATTTAGCCTCAGCGACCTTGAGCGTGATTCCTTTCTGTTCTTTCTTTCCTCTGTTCATTCTTACCACCTCCTTTTTACGTTTCACACCTGCTTTTTGACGTTTCCTATCTTCGTTTTTATATTCCTTGCTATCCCATTATCATCTCAGATATCTTTCCAGCCCTCTCATCGCCCTCCAGTTCTAAAGAGAAATGAAAGGGAAGGGGGTTTATTTCACCTGGATCCTCCTGCCACCCCTCTCAGATATCTCCTTTTTGGGCAGGACAACCCTGAGCACTCCGTTCTTAAGCTCAGCCTCCGCTTTGTCCGGGTTCACAGGCACCGGCAGGCCAAGGGCTCTCTGGAACACTGCATATCCACGCTCACGCCGGTAGTAGTTCGCTCCCTTCTCCTCTTTCTCCTCTTTTCTCTCCGCCTTTATGCTGATGGAGTCCTCTGTCACCTCCAGTTCAACGTCGTTTTTGTCAACCCCCGGGAGCTCCGCCGTTATCTCCAGGTGGTCTCCTCTGTCCACTATGTCCATCGCCGGAACCCTGGCGTTCTCCACTGTCACCTCGCCTGGCTCGTAACCCCATAGCGAATTTCTCAAACTCTCAAACAACCTGTCCATCTCATCTATCAGGGCAAACGGTGAAGCCGGCACTATTTCCTCGTCCCTTCTTCTTATCCTCACCATCTCGCCCACCTCCTGCACCACATCGGTGCATAAAATATTGGGATTGTTGTTCTATAAAAAACTTTTCCCTAAAATGTCAGCTCACATTTTTTGAGTGGAGATATTAACTAGCATATGTATAGGCCGGTGGGTCTAATCACGATTAGTACTAATTTGTTTTAGTATTCTTACATATCTTACCGCCTCTTACCGCCTTTACCCACAAAAGCGCCAGATACTCTTTGCTCGTGAACCCGAGGGTCCAAACCCCCTGCTCATAGAGGAAATTGTGGTGTCGGGGGCGGGGTTCGTTGAGGAAAAAACTTTCCTCACGCTCGCAAAAAAACCTTTTTGCTCGTGAACCCGAGGGTCCAAACCCCCTGCTCATAGAGGAAATTGTGGTGTCGGGGGCGGGGTTTGAACCCGCGGCCTCCGGATTTCTCAGGACGGAGCGCTCTTTCACACCCCATGGGGGTCCCTATGAGTCCGGCGCTCCACCAGGCTGAGCCACCCCGACTAACCAACTGCGTATATTACCCGGGCGAAGACTGGGGCAAAGAGGAACGCCAGTTCCTCAAAGCCACCAGGCTTCCGCAGGAAACCCCTAAGGGGTTTCCGAGGGCGTAGCGGAACACGAAGTGTTCCGTGAGGAGCCACCCCGACACGAGGAGTTTGCAAAGCAAACTCCGAGCCAGGGGAATTCCCATTCCCCGTGAAAGGAAACTGCCCCAGCAGTTTCCGGACGAGTGCGTATATTACCAGGCGAAGCGTCTTATGTCAGGGGGTGGGTGGCGTTGGAGGGTTAGTCCTTTTCCGTTTTTAAACTTTTTTCGGCGGCGAAGCGACCGTCATCTCTGGCGTCGTTGAGGCGGTGGATTCTTTTCTCAAGCCATCCTTTTCTTTCAACCTCTCTAATGTCAAACTCAGGCACATAGGGTTTTATGTCCAGGAGGGGTGTGCCATCAACTATGTCCACGTCTTCAATATAGAGCATCCGTCCATCCACGCCCAAAAGGTGGACTACCGATAGTCCGATATGGTTCGGGCGCCGGGGCGCTCTGGTAGCGAACACACCTCTCATCTCTGAGTCCAGATAAGGTTTTACTCTTAGAGAGAAACCTGCGGCTCTATGGAAATAGAATAAGAGTATTATGTGGGAAAACCCCTCTATGCCCGTGAGCCCCTCCTCGTATTCGGGAAAAACCTCCACGTGTCCCTTTATTCCGCGAGCAGCAGAGGGCTGGATGGGCACGCCGACAGGGTCTTTGAAGGGTGTGTGGACCACTCCTATGGGTTTCATCCTGATCTCTTCCATTCCTACGCCTCCGAGATGTTGTACTAGGCATAGGCGGTGTTATATGTATATTTTTACCAGCATCCAGACGGCCGCGCCCACAAGCACCCACACAAAATAAGAAGAGAGGCGTGGGGTCTCTATTCTGTGGCTTATACGTGAGCCTATCTGCGAACCGACGATAGCTACGACGGCCAGAGGCAGGGTGAGATGCCAGTTTACCCCTCCCGCTGCTGCGTGTCCCAGGAACCCGAAGGTTGACGTCATGAACACCAGGGCGGCGTTAGTGCCAAAGGCCACCCTTATGGGTACCCCTCCCACGAGTATCATCACCGGAACTATAACCCCCCCTCCCGATATTCCGACCATGCCGGCGACGAAGCCAACCACCGAAAAGAGAAAAAGCATCACCACCATGTCTTTCTTTGCTATGTTGTAGCCACCACCATATGGTCTGTGCCACACCCTTCCGATGTTCTCTTTTTCGCCCCGCCCGCTCTCGTTTTTGCTCTTTCTGTTTTCGTTTCTATGTGCCAGTACGTCTTTTTTGACCCTGATAAAATATGCGGAAACCAGGAGCATGGCAGCGAAGGTGGCTTTTAGATAGGCTGGTGGTATAGACACGGAAACGTACCCGCCCAGAAAAGAGAAGATCCCTGTTACAGAAAACACCACGAGTGCCAGGGCCCAGTCAACCATCCTTTCCCTGTGGAAAACGTGTGCCATTGACAGCCCTGCCAGGATCAGTATGAAAAGGCTCGTGGTGCTGGCCTCGTGAAATGACACGCCGGCGGTGATAAGAAGCGGCACGTAGAAGTCCCCTCCGCCCTTGCCAAAGACTCCAAGGACTGTGGAAACGGCGAAAAATGTGAGCAACAGCACCGCTATCAGGAGGATCTGGGACATGTCCTGTTCTATCGGAGCGTTTTATTTAAACATCTCCCCGTATGTATAAGCGTTTATCTTAGCAACCCTCCCACGATGATGTCAACGCTCTCCTCCTCCGACAGGCCCCTGGCCATCAGGGTCTGCAACTGTTTTCTGTCTATGCTGCCTATCGCTGCCTCGTGGGTGACCTTTGCCCGGGGGTGGGTGGCGGTTATCTGCGGTATGGACGTGGCTCTGGCGTTGTCCATCAGTATTTCCGTGCAGTCAACGTGTCCCCTGGCTCCCTCTGCGTTGCCCTCGGTGATGTTCACCACCTCGCTGGTAGCGTCGTCGCGGAGGGCAACACGGGTTTTGATTATCCCGGACGAGTTTTTCCCGTTCAGACGCAGGACCTCTCTGGCGTTCACCACATCGTCTCCTCTGCCATATACTTTGGTGAGCATCAGGGCTCTCGCATTTTCGGACAGGTCTGCCTCGTAATCTATGTAAAGCTCGCCCATCCGTCCCTTTTTGAGTGCAAAGGTGTTCTCGTATTCTCCTCCATCTCTGACGTGTACTCTGGTCATGGGGCGGACGACCACTCCGCCTGTGTCACTGTGATAGTGTTCCTCTGTGTAAACGAATCTGGCGTTTTTTCCGATGGTTATGTATCCCTCGGATATGTGTTCCACCCTGACTGCGTTGGGGAAAAAGCAGTGGGACACAAGCGACACAGAGGCGCCGTCCTCAACGGTTATGTAGTTTCTGACCCTCTGGACCATGCTGTCTTTGAGAACGCCAAAACAGATGTGTACGGGGAGCGGTGCCCTGACAGCCTTTTTCACCACCATCCGGACCTCCACAGTCCCATCTTCCATCGTCTCTGCCTCAACCTCTATTCCCTCCGTGCCCTTTGACATGAGAACCCTGTCTCCGTTCACGACTATGGACGCATAGCTGCCAGCCGTGTATGGCGTGGTGTCTTCCCCGACCTTTTCAAGGGCTTCTATTATGGCCCTGTACTCGGCCTCACGGTCAAACTCCATATTTTTCATACTCTTCACACTCCTCTGGTTTGGGCTCGCCCGGTTTTTTCAACCTGAAATCCCTGTCGCTGCACCGCCAGCACATCTCCTCAAACTGTTCTCCCACCCTCACCGGTGTGCCTGTTAAAACCGGCGACCCTGCACATATCAGGGTGGCCCTGTCCGCGATCTCCGCCAGTTCCTGTCTGTGGGTGATGAGCAAAATAGTTGTTCCGCCCGCGTTGATCGTTTTTATGAGCCCTATGACCTCATATATGGACATCATGTCTATCCCGCTGTCCGGTTCGTCCAGGATGGCCAGTTTCGGGCGCATCAGATAGACGGCGGCGAGTTCAATCCTCTTACGCTCTCCTCCACTCAGGCCCTCCCCCAGTTCCCTGTCCAGATATTTCTCCGGATCAAGAGCAACCATTTTCATCGCTTCATACACACGCTTTTCAACACCGCCCGTCCCCCCATCGTCTCCCCCATCAATGACAGAATTCTTGGCACTTATGGAAAGGTACTCTCCCACGGTTATGCCCTCAAAGCGTGCTGGCTCCTGCCACGCCAGGGTTATACCCAGGCGGGCACGCTCGGTTATACCCAGGTCTGTTATGTCCCTGCCCTCAAAGATTATCCTGCCCGAATCAGGTTTTATAATGCCCATCACTGCATAGGCGATGGTGCTCTTGCCGGCACCGTTGAGCCCTATGAGGGTGTGGAGGTCTCCCCGTCTCACCGCCAGGTGGGGGGCGTTGACTATAGTCCTGTCGCCCCTCCGGACGACCAGATTCTCTATCTCAAGTATGATGTCCACAGATATCACCAACAGGCACACACCCCCGGGATACTTATCCATTTTTGCTAACAATTCAGGCATGAAAAACGTGACACATCTCAAAATTTTTTCACCATGCCCATACCCACCTGGCGGTATCCAAGTTTCCGATAATAATCGCGGACACCGACTCCACTTGTGACACGCACACCACCAAAACCCCCCTCCCGCGCTTTCTCCTCTGCCAGGGACATCAGATAACGCCCGACGCCCCTGTGCTGCCAGGCCCTATCTTCGCCCGGCCCACCGCTACTTGCGCCCCCTGTTATACCACCTTCCAGCGGGACTTCTCTGCCGAAAACCTTCAGTTCTCTGACAAGCGCCAGGTCTCTGAAAGGACTCTCCTCGGAGGGAAAACGGAGGCGTGCAAAACCCACAACATATCCATCCACTCCAACCTCCATAAAAAATTCTTTTCCTCCCCCCGCCTCATATTCGTATGTGACCTGGTCCATGGAGCCAGCGTCCACATTCTCTAGGGCCCTCTGGACGTCCTCCGGCGCACGCCCCACCTCCCGACAGCGGATGCACTGGCACCTGCCCCCCATCTCAGACAGTTTCTCAAGGGCTATCTGGCGTAGGTTGCTCTTCTTGACACCCGCAACGACGAGATGGCTTGGTATGTCCCTCTGGATTCGCTGTATTCTGACCCACGGGGGAACTATCGCCTTTACCCTGGCAACAAGCCTGGCCGCCTCCTCCGTGGACAGGGGCTCATATTCTCCGCGTTTCCACATCTCATAGAGATCCGTTCCCTCCACCACCAGCGTCGGATAGATTTTCAGCATGTCTGGCATATAACCCGGGTCTGAGAAAATAGTCCTGAAAGCCGCCAGATCCATCTCCGGCGTTGAGCCGGGCAGGCCGGGCATCATGTGATAGCATATCTTGAGACCCCTGTCTCTGGCCAGCCGTGTTGAGCGCCTGGTCTCCTCTGTGCTATGTCCCCTTCTCACCTTTTCCAGCACGCTGTCAAAGGTGGTCTGAACACCGAGTTCAACCCTCGTGGCACCCAGCGAAATCGCAAAGTCAATCTCCTCCTCCATGAACCAGTCAGGCCGGGTTTCCACCGTCAGTCCTATACAGCGATGGCGGGCCCTCTCGTTCTTCCGATGCGCGTCTACAAGATCAGCCGATGAGACGCCGTTCATGGCGTCAAAACAGCGCCTGACAAACCACTCCTGGTACTCCCTGGGGCGGGCCGTAAAAGTGCCTCCCATGATAATCAGATCAATCTTGTCAACCGGGTGGCCTATCTCCTCAAGCTGGCGCAAACGCGCCCGGACCTGTTTGTACGGGTCAAAATCGTGCTGAGCGGCACGGAGAGCGGCAGGCTCTCTCCCGGTGTAACTCTGCGCGGTCCCCCGCTCAGGCCCACCCGGACAATATATACACCTGCCGTGGGGACATGGATAGGGAGAGGTCATAACGGCAACAACTGTGACGCCGGACATCGTCCTGGTGGGCTTCAGACGGAGAAAAGGCTCAAGGATCTCCCTCTCCCTCTCCGTCGCCTCGGCCAGTATGTCAGCGTTGGAGGGGATCTTTGACAGCCCGTGCTCTGCTGCGACACGGCGTTTTGCGAGTGCTAGGTCACGGGGCGTCGTTATCTCTCCGGATAGTATCCCGTCTATTATCTCCCTGTACACAGAAACAAAAAGCGGGGAAGGGGCTATAAAAAAGTTGGTGTCACCCCAAAGCCATAAGGAAGATGAAGAGATTAAACTGGCTCCCAAACGCCAGAATAACCGCGCCTCCCACTATTACAGCGGCTCTTATAATGGAATCCCCGGATGTGAAAAGCCCATAGCCGATTAAAGAAAAACCTATCAGATAGACACCAACGATAAGAATGAAAAAGAACAGAGCAAAAGCGTCGCTGCCATTTCCAGAGCCCAGTAGAGCGATTAAAAGCACAAAGGAGAAGAACACGAGAAAAACACCTATCACACCCAATATGATCGCCAGTTTTCCCAGGCGCCTTTTCAACCTGGCCCTCCTGGCCGCCACATCCGATGAAAAGGCTGCAAGTTTTTTCTTAACAGAAACAGAGATGACCTCAGAACCTCCTTTGCCCCCCTCCGGTCCACCACTTCCTTTATCAACATTTAATTCCTTTTCTTCCATGTAAATCACTCCTCCATGTAAATATTCTTACACAGAAGAAAAAAGATGTCCATATTTAAATCTATCTTTTCAATCTATTTTTCTCAGCAGCAGACATCACCACCCATCCACATCCGAAAAAAATATAACACCCCCCTGGATAGGGCATAAACGTTGGAAAACCTCACAACCGCATTTCGTGCGGCCGTGATTCGTAGGAGCTAAAGATCCTCCTCTCACGGCTACTATACAATATATGCGGCCGTGATCTAGCTGGTTAGGATTAGGGCCTTCCAAGCCCTCTGCCCGGGTTCGAATCCCGGCGGCCGCACTTTTCACGACAGTGAAAAGCCGGAGGAAACCCTGTTTCCTCCAAGGTCCATTAACCAAATTGTTTATATTATCGGGGGGCGACGGGATGAGGCAGAGGAATACGAAGTATTCCTTGAACGGATCCCGGCGGCCGCACTTTTCACGACGGCGAAAAGACGAGACAATACCTTTTTCTCCCCTACGTGTTTTGGGATGCCGATGAACCTGGACAGGGCCATAGCGCTTGTTGAGAAGGAGATGGCACGTGGACGCGGAAAGCGGTGGCTTCTGGAGCGATTTCCGGGCCAGGAGGAGATCATAGAGGAGGCTGTTGAAATAATCCGCTGTCGCAAAAAGGCCAGGGGCAGGTTTTCAAAGTGGGACAGGATGTTTTTTGACACAGAGGGGGTGAGATATGCCACTCCGGAGGACGTGGCCAGGTATGTTGCGAGGAGCATACGTGAGCGCATGGAAAAAAAAGACGACGGTGGTCCTTCTGGGCGGCGGAAAAAGCGGGGGTTCCGGGTGGCTGATGTCGCCTGCGGCGTGGGGGGGCAGTTGATAGGCTTCGGCCTTGAAGAGGTCAGCGCTGTGGGTGTTGAGCTGTGTGAAAAGCGGGCTCTGTATGCGAGGAAGAATCTCCGAGTCTATGGATTGAACACCAGGGTGCTGGTGGGTGACTCTCTTTCCCCCAAAACGGTCCTGAAGATTGGAAAGGTGGATGTTGTTTTCTGCGACCCGGCCCGTCCCTCTTCGGAGAAAAAACGCCTGCTGAACCCCATGGCGCCGGACCTGGGCGAGGTCGCTGACAGGTATTCTCTGACCACAGACAGGTTTGTCTTCCAGATACCCCCGCACACCTCCCACGTGGAGATTACAAGGGCGGGGTTTCCGGGTGGAAAAAATGGGTGGGAGAGGGAGTATGTTGTGAGAAACGGAGAGGTTAGCCGTCTGAATCTCTATTCGCCGCCGCTGAGAGTGGACGAGGCATCTGTTGTTTTCCTTGAGGGAGGCAGAGGGAGGGGTGGCAGGTGGGACGGGCGTCCTCTTGGCCGGTTGTACGGCGATATGGAAGAGGGCTACTCGTACCACGACATCTTTGAGTGGGAGGAAAAATCTGGCGGGGAAAGGGCTTTTTCCAGCGGAGCAATGCCTTTTCCAGGAGCAAAAGATGTAGTAGAAGGGGACCTGCTTGTTGAGACAAGCGTGGCCTTTGTTCTGGCCCGTCTTGTTAACCGGCTGAGAGAACATCTGGAAGATGTTTTCGGGACAGAAGTGCGCCCTGTCGGGTGGACGAAGCGGCGTCTGTTCTTCTCCGCAGGGGACCTTTTTTCCGGCGTATCGCCCGAAAGTTTTGTACCGGGGGAGGTGCTGTCGCCTTTTATACTAGGGATATACAGGGTTCTCTCTGTCGGCCCGCCCGTGTTGGACTGGGTTAGGTCAGAGGCGAAAAAGCTGGGCGGGGGGAAGATAACCCCCCGTGTCAGGGTTTCTCCTGGAAAGTACTGGGAGATGCGAAAAGAGATGGAAGGCGGGCTTGTTGGGGCGAGACACCTCTACCTTTTTTGTTTCGGTAAAAAAAGACAGATAAAAGGAGACGAGGGAGAAAGAGGCGAGGTGGGCGGGGAGGTGGCTGTTCTGGCCGAGAGGATACAATCAATGCTATAAATGTTGTAAATGTCGCCTACTGTACAACAGACGACACAACAGTGTTATAACAGTGTTTGTAGTATTTTTTGCTACAAAAACTTTAAGGTTTGTTCCGGTTATCGGGTCCCAGGTGGGAACATGAGAGTTACGAAAAAGAGCGAGCTCAAAAAGGGTCTGCCAAAGAAAACGGTTTCTCTCTGCCCGGAGTGTCACAGGCTTATAAGTGCGGAAATATATGAAAAAGATGGAAAGGTTATGTACAGAAAAACATGTCCGGAGCACGGCACGTTTGAGGACATCTATTTTGGAGACGCAAACGCGTATCTGTGGCTTGAGCGGTTTGCCATTGACGGGATAGGGCTGGAAAACCCCCAGACCGAGGTGAAAAGGGGCTGTCCCTTTGACTGCGGCCTCTGTCCCATTCACACCAGCCACACTTCCATAGCGAACGTTGACCTGACGAACCGCTGCAACCTCAGATGTCCGATCTGTTTTGCCAACGCCAACGCCGCCGGCTACGTCTACGAGCCATCCTTTGAGGAAGTCGTGAACATGCTCAAACTTCTCAGAAGCGAAAAACCCGTGCCAACCCCGGCGGTGCAGTTCGCTGGCGGAGAGCCGACGATATACCCAAGGTTTTTTGACGTAATAAGGGCAGCCAGGGACCTGGGTTTCCCGCAGATACAGGTCGCCACCAACGGTGTGAAACTCGCCGCTGAGCCCGACTTCTGTCAGAGAATGCTTGACGCAGGCCTCCACACCGTCTATCTACAGTTTGATGGTTTCAAAGAGGAGACATATGTCACGGCCCGTGGACGACCCGGTTTTTTGAAAGAAAAAATGCAGGCGATAGAAAACTGTCGTAACACGAAGCCCCGACCACTGGCCACGGTACTCGTCCCCACTGTTGTGAGAGGTGTCAACGACGACGAGGTTGGGAAGATAGTTGATTTCGCCCTTGAAAACCTTGACGTCATCAGGGGCGTTAACTTCCAGCCAGTATCCTTTACCGGGAGGATAAACCAGGAAGAGCGGTTACAGGGACGCTACACGATAGGAGACCTGATAAACGGTCTCATAGAACAGACATCCTATTTTGAGTCATACAAAGACTTCTTCCCCGTGCCCGCCGGGGCCATAATATCGGAGGTGATCTCCCAGGTCACAAAGGATCCGAAGGTCGCTTTCACGACCCACCCACACTGCGGCGCCGCCGCCTATCTGTTCAGAGACGAAAAGACGGGGGAGGTGTACTCAATAACCCGTTTCATAGACGTTGAAGGCCTGTTAGAAGAGATGCTTGAAAAGGCCGAAGAAGGCGCGTTTGAGAAAAAGGGCAAAGCGTTCGCTGGCATAGCTGCATACCGTCTTTTCAAAAAATACGTTGACGAAAAGAGCAGCCCAGGGGGCCTCAACATTCTAAAGGTGTTCAAGGAGATGGTCACCGACTCGGACAAAAAATCCATTGGAAAACTCCACTGGCGGGCCCTCTTCATAGGTACCATGCACTTCCAGGACGACTACAACTACGACGTTGAGAGAGTTAAGAGGTGTGCAGTCCACTACGCCACGCCCGATGGCAGAATCATACCATTCTGTGCATATAACACCGGCCCGACATATCGGACTGAGGTGGAGAAAAAGTTTTCCATGTCCATAGAGGAGTGGCGGGAGAGGAACAAAGGGTTAAAAATAGATGAATGATCGGTTTGGACGAGCCAGGAGGTGTTGTGATGGAAAAGATACCTGTGTTCAACAGGGACCTGTGTCTGCACTGCGGCGCCTGTGTTGGCCTGTGCCCCACAAACGCCCTGTATCTGGACGACACGTATGTCACCGTTGACGAAGAAAAGTGCATAGGCTGTGGGATGTGCCGCCTCGGATGTCCCATGGGCGCCATACGGTGGAAAGGCGAAGAAGACACACAACCCCCATCTCCTTCGTCTCTGCCGGAAAAGGGGGTGGCATAGATGAAAACCCTTGAATACGATGTGCTGGTGGTTGGCGCCGGCCCGGCGGGGAGCACAGCGGCCAGATACGCGGCAAAAAACGGTGCCAGCGTTCTCATGATAGAAAAACGCCCCGAGATAGGCAGCCCCGTCCGGTGCGGCGAGGGGATATCAAAGGCGTGGCTTGAGAGGGTTGGCATCCGCGTTGACAGGCGGTGGGTCGCAAACTCGGTTGACGGGGCGGTGATATACTCTCCCAACGAGACCAGTTTCACCCTGGACGAGAAGATGGCCGGCAACGAGGTGGGCATGGTCATTGAGAGAGACCAGTTTGACAAGGCACTGGCGGAAGAGGCGGCCAGGGCGGGGGCGGACATAATGCTCCGCACCGCAGCCAGGGACGTCATAAAAGAGAACGGCAGGGTGACCGGTGTCATAGCCAGATACATGGGAGAGCCCATAAGGATCAAAGCCAGAATGGTCATAGGCGCAGACGGGTTTGAGAGCCAGATAGGCAGGTGGGCGGGCCTTGACACAAAGATCGCTCCAAAGGACATAATCACATGTGTCCAGTACAGGATGACCAACCTGGACATAGACCCAAAGTACACCCATTTCTATCTCGGCTCCGTTGCCCCTGGCGGATATGTCTGGGTTTTTCCCAAAAACGAGGACACGGCCAACGTGGGCATAGGCGTCCAGTACACCAAACTGCGCAACCCGGGGGACGTGAAACGCTACCTTGACATGTGGATTGAAAAACACCCCGAGATAAGCCGGGGAGAAAAGGTGGACATGGTTGCGGGAGGTGTAAGTGTCAATGCCCCCCTTGACTCCGTGACCATGGACGGCCTGATGCTCGTGGGAGACGCCGGGCGCATGATAGACCCCATAACCGGTGGAGGGATAGCCAACGGATGCATAGCCGGTAAAGAGGCGGGGGAGGTGGCCGCCCTGGCCGTGGAATCGGGTGATGTGAGCAAAGAGTTTCTCCAGGAATACGAAAAGAGGTGGAGGAGCAAACTTGAGAACACCCTGTATCGCAACTGGATGGCAAAAGAAAAGCTTGTGACACTCTCAGATGACACGCTGAACAAAATAGTTGAGACCCTCGCCGAGACAGGGGTTGAAAAGATATCGGTAGGAGCCATCCTCAAGGCTCTGGAAACGAAACACCCAGAACTGGTAGCAGAGTTTGCAGACCTGATATGACCCGATGAAAGATGGCGGTAGCCGTCGGGTCTCCGGGTTCAATCGGTTGTCGCAGGCGGTGTCTGAAATGGCTAGAATTGAAGAGCACCCAATACTCAGATTTGAGAGGCGAAGAAAGGTCAAATTCTATTTCAACGGAGAAGAGCTGTACGGGTTTGAGGGGGAGCCCATAGCCTCCGCCCTCTACGACAACGGAAAGGTGGTTTTTTCCCACAGCCCCCGCCTCGGCAGGCCACGGGGTTTTTTCTGTGCCATAGGCAAATGCGCCAGCTGCATGATGACCGTTGACGGGGTCCCAAACGTGAGGACGTGCATAACGCCTCTCCGTGAGGGAATGGTCGTTGAGAGCCAGCAAGGTTATGCTGAGATACCACGGGTAGACTACACCTCTGGTCCGCGGACCATGCCCTATGAGATGGAAGTGGACGTGGCTGTCGTTGGAGCCGGCCCGGCGGGGCTTGCGGCGGGAGCGGAGGCGGCCAGACTGGGCGTGAGAACTGTGATTTTTGACGAAAACTATTTCCCGGGAGGACAGCTTGTTAAACAGACCCACAGGTTTTTTGGCTCCTGGGAAGAAGAAGCGGGCGTGAGGGGGATAAACATAGCGAAACAGCTGGTTGAAGAGGTAAGAGAGGCGGGCGCGGAGATGTACCTCCGGGCCACGGTCTTTGGTTTCTACGAGCCAGACATCCTGGGCGTGATGGTTGACAACCAAATAGTCCGTGTCCGGGCCAGAAAAGTGGTTGTGGCCACCGGTGCCTCTGAGAGGATGCTGTCTTTTGAAAACAACGACCTCCCGGGCGTCTATGGGGCGGGTGCGATCCAGACCCTGGTGAACGTCCACGGCGTGTCGCCTGGAAAACGGGTTTTGATGGTGGGCAGCGGAAACGTGGGTCTCATAGTCACCTACCAGCTATTGCAGGCGGGAGTGGATGTTGTGGCAATAGTTGAGGCCATGCCCCGCATCGGTGGATATCTGGTCCACGCATCAAAGGTACGGAGGGCGGGCGTTCCGATCTATACACGTCAAACAGTAATAAAAGCTATAGGAAAAGACAGGGTGGAGGGGGCGGTCATAGCGAAACTTGACGACAGGTGGAAGCCCATACCGGGCACGGAAAGGGATGTGGAGTGCGACGTCATCTGTCTGGCCGTGGGGCTCAGGCCCACTGTTGAACTCCTCTACCAGGCGGGGTGTGAGATGAAATTCGTCGGACCTCTCGGTGGCCACGTGGCATTTCATGACGAAAACATGATGACATCCCGGGAGGGGTGGTATGTTGCCGGTGACTGCGCCGGTGTGGAAGAGGCAACAGCGGCCATACTTGAGGGCAGAATAGCGGGGTTCAGCGCCGCCTCGTCTCTCAGAGAGGAAAAGGGCGAAAGGGTTGAGGGGGGCGAAGAAAAACTGGCGCTGTGGAAAAAGAAACTCGCTGACCTCAGGGCCGGTCCGACGGGCGAAAAGATTCGCCTGGGGCTGAGCATGTTGATGGAAAAAACCCCGGACGGGCGTGGAGGAGGTGGTGGCGGTGGTCAGTGAAAAGCTCATGACAGAGGGAGTCGTAACAGAAGAAGACCTCGCTGGCAGGTTGCCCAATGAGGAGAGGATGCGGCTCAGGGGTTTTGCGGTCACCGAGTGCATACAGGAGATACCCTGCAACCCCTGTGTCCACGCCTGTCCCTTCAACGCCATATCCATGGAGAACATAAACGCTCCGCCTGTGGTGGACTTTGAAAAATGCACAGGGTGTGCCGTCTGTGTCCGCAGCTGCCCCGGCCTGGCCATATTCGTAATAGACGTTTCAAAAGAGGAGACCACGGTCACCATGCCCTACGAGTTCATACCCCTCCCCCGGGTGGGAGAAGTGGTTGATGGGCTGGACCGGGAGGGAAACGTGGTCTGTGAGGCAAAGGTGGTCCGGGTGCTTCCCGGGGAAAAATACGACCACACCAGCACAATAACCGTGGCAGTACCACGCGACCTCGTAATGGCCGTCCGCCACATACGTCTGAGGCGCTCAAACAGAGACGACGAAGGCGCTGAAGAGAGGGTGGGAACATGAGCAGGATAATCTGCAGATGTGAGGACGTCACCGAAGAAGAAATCGTTGAGGCAATCCACATGGGCTTTGACACCCTGGAAGCACTGAAAAGACATCTTCGTGTCGGGACGGGGCCCTGTCAGGGGCGCACATGCACCCCTCTGATCATGGGGATTCTGGCAAGGGAGACGGGAAAAAAACCAGAGGAACTCTCTCTACCAACACATCGCCCGCCAACACGCCCCCTGCCCATCGGAGCTTTCGCCGAGTTCGCAGAGGGAGACCCGGCGCTTGAGGAGGAGCCGTGATAAGATACCAGAGGAGGCAATCTGAGATGTCATCAGACAAAGCGAACAAAATGGACGAGCCCACACACAAGACCGCGCGTCTCACTATCAGAAAAGAGGAGTTGAGAGACAGGTACAGGGTTGTCATAATAGGCGGCGGGGTCAGCGGCTGTGGGCTGGCCTACGCACTGGCAAAGATGGGTGTGACAGATGTCCTGGTGCTGGAGCGGAAATATCTCACGGCTGGAGCGACCGGCAGATGCGGAGGCGGGATAAGACAGCAGTGGGCCACAGAGGAAAACATACGTCTGGCCATGGGGAGCGTTAAGAGGTTTGAAGTGCTGGCAGACGAGCTGGGCTATGACATTGAATACGTCCAGGGGGGCTATCTCATACTCAACTATGACGAAAAAGAGGACAAGGAGTCAAAGAAAAAGGTCGCCCTGCAGAACAGGTTGGGCCTGGACAGCAGGTACATCTCGCCGGAAGAGGCGAAAGAGATCGTCCCCGAACTGAACACGGAGGGGGTCATAAGTGCCACTTTCTGTCAGACAGACGGCCACGCCAACCCTTTCTGGGTGACAGAGGGATACGCTCTGGCAGCACGACGCATGGGAACTCACATAATAACCGGTGTTGAGGCGCTGGGTTTCAAAATAGACGGGAGGCGAATAGCATCCGTCAAAACTTCTGCCGGGGAGATAGGGGCTGAGGTCGTTGTGAACGCAGCCGGTGCCTGGAGCGCTGAACTGGCCAGAAAGGCGGGGGTGTGGCTGCCCAACAAGCCATACCGCCACGAGATACTCGCCACAGAGCCCTACAAACATTTCCTTGATCCCATGATAATCTCTTTCAGCAAGGGCATATATTTCAGCCAGACGAAAAGGGGAGAAATAGTGGGCGGAATAGGAGACCCACACGAGCCCTCCAGCTACAACATGAAGAGCAGTTTCAGGTTCGTTGAGCGCATGGCCCGGGAGATGACAAAAATAGTACCCCTGTTGAAGAACGTGAACATCGTCCGCCAGTGGGCCGGTCTGTACGATGTCACACCCGACGCCCGCCCCATACTGGGCCACGTCCCGGAACTGGACAACTTCATCCAGATGAACGGATACAGCGGCCACGGGTTCATGATCGGCCCCATGGTCTCCCGGCTAATAGCAGAACTGATCGTGTACGGAGAGACGAAGACCATGCCAATAGACACGCTTAGCGTGACCCGGTTCAAGGACATGGACCTCTCAGAGGTTGAGTCCTCTGTCGTAGGTTGATGATTGCTTTTCACTCGTTTGTCGGGAGATACGGGAGTAGCGCTTCCACAAAGGCCGGCAGTTGCCTGGTCTGGAGCAAAATGGTGCCCGGGCCAACAAAATCAACCACGAGCCCCTCTCCGCTGAGCAACGTTGACTTCAAGCCGCCCACCCTGCGAATATTATACTGTATGTTGTCCGGCCATGCCACAAGATGCCCGTTGTCCACGCTCAACACCTCTCCCGGGGCGAGTTTTCTCTCCCATATCGCGCCGAAAGATGACACCCAGAGGGTGCCCGTCCCCGTGGCGTGGAGCATAAAAAACCCGCCCTCGGCTATGAGCCCCCTCAGGCCCTGCCAGTTCGTGTCTATAGTCACAGTTGGAGATGAAGCCAGATAGGCACCCTTCTGCAGTATCACACCCCCCATCCCGGTGAGTTCTATACCCACCATGTCTCCGAGACCGGGGCCTACCAGGGAGAGTTCTCCGGGCGCTTCCTGAGCGGTGAACGTGTTTATGAAAAATGATTCCCGTCCCAGAGCGGCGACTTTGATGCTTTTCAAAATCCCCTTCGCCCTTTTCTGCGTCTGGATGGATATCGTCCTGCTCATGGTCACCATAGCACCGGTCTCAGCCATTATGCTCTGGCCCGGCTGTAGGTTGAACCTTAACATCGTAAAAGAGGGATCTCCTATCTTTTCAAACTCGTACCCATCCCTGGTCACCCCCTTTTTCTCGTTTATGACGGTGAACTCCATGCTCCCACCGCCCTGAGACGGAGGCGTTGACATGGGCTGGGGGGTTGGTGGCCGGGCGGGGGGATACTGCGGCGGAGGCTGCTGGTAGCCCGGGTACTGTCCACCATATCCTGGCTGTGGAGCCATCTGCGGCTGCTGAACTGGGAAACCACATCTGGGACAGTTTATATAACCAGGGGGTATCTCTGTTCCACACCTTGGACATCTCATATAAACACGCTCCTTTCTGTTTTGTACATAGAGTTTCAGAGTATAAAAAACAGTCGCACACACCCCCCAACACAGTAAGGGTTATATATCCGGCTGTTAAATAACGCCCTGCCAGAGGATTCATCTGCTCATAACCGGGCTCGTGGTCTAGCTGGTTATGACGTCGCCTTGACACGGCGGAGGTCCCCGGTTCGAATCCGGGCGAGCCCACCAACTACCCCATTGCTTATATTACCCGTGCAAGCCCAGATGAGACAGAGGAACACGTCAGTGTTCCTTGAACGAATCCGGGCGAGCCCACTTTTATGACAGTGAAAAGGCGTAAAGACATCGTTCGGGCATACGCTTAAATAAAATGTTGTTTAAGTATGACCCGATGCCGTTATGAAAAGCGTGGACCTTAAATGGACCCCCTCTCAGCGCTTTCTGAGCATTGAGAAAAAGGATGTTGTGAAACCGGACGAGTTCTACGATGCGTTGCTTGAGTGTTTGACATGGGCGATGGGGGGTTCCAGGGATTTTGCCAGGATGACGCTTCAGAAGAAGATGGGGGACCTGGGTATATCTGTTGAAACACTTCGGAGGGATGACGCAATCTCTCTGTTGAAAATTCTGCGGGAGGAGGCGCTCAAGTTCCGCCCCAGGGACGTGGTTGATCACAACTTCAACAAGCTGATGAGAATAGCCAGGAAATGTGAGTGCTAGCGGGTGCAGAGGGCCCGTTCGGGTGTGTGGAATGAGCGGGTGTGGAATGGTAGGATTTGATTCGGAGGAATCCTTTGGATTTGTATCCCTTTCCTCAAACCCGCCCCAGTAGTCGGTCCGGTTGATTTTGTTTATACGGGGTGGGATTTGATTCGGAGGAATCCTCCGGATTCCTCCTCTCCAATCCCACGCCCCTACGGGTAATGGTCTCCGTTGGTTAATTGGTGCAGGGGGTGGGATTTGAACCCACGGACCCCTATGGGACGGGATCTTAAGTCCCGCGCCGTTGGCCAGGCTTGGCTACCCCTGCGCTTTTATTCATTTTTATCGGTAGATAGCACCTCGGGGAAGGTTATGACCGCCTCTGCAAACAGGACGCCTCTTAAACTCTTTATCTGGTCTCCCAGGTGGTATATGTCTCTTATTTTTCCAATGCATGCTATTATTTCCATGCAGAGCGAGTGGCTGAGATGTACGTGCATGTTAGCCTTTATGTCCACGGGCGTGTCGTGCTGGATGGACAGGAGCTTCTCCGTCAGTTCACGCTGGTGGTGGTCGTACAAAAAGGTTATCGTCCCCGCGCCTTCCCTCTCTTCTTCTGCTACGGCTTTTTCGTTCAGTTTTTCCCTTATGAGGTCCCGGATCGCCTCGCTCCGGCTCCTGTAACCCTCTTGTTCTATGTGTGTATCAAATTTCTGGAGGAGAACTGGTTCAAGTGAGACGCCAAATCTCACAACGCCTTTTTGTTCTTCCCTTTTTTTTTGTCCGTGTTCTTTGTTGTGCTTCATGTGACTAAGAAAGTAGATGTAAAATAAAAAGGTGTGGTCCGATAAGACCGGCAAACAGTTATTCCAAACATTTTAAATATGACGATGTAGTTTTGTAAAATTGATGGTGGAAAATAGGGTGAAAAGGCCCCACCGTAGCCTGCTGAAAAGTTTCGCTCTCTCCTCTTCTCTATTGCTGGCTTTTCTTACTCTGTCCTTTTTTTCTCCCACATCTGAGGGCGGGTCTCTGTTGGTCTCTGCGACCCCATCCTCTTTTTATGTAGATGACACACCGGCCACTCTTTACCTGAACTTAACAATAGAGGCGTCACTTCGCCCCGGTACCTCTCTTGACCTGACCGTTGATCCGGAGATAGAAAACTGGACGACCTATGCATCTCCAGAAGAAGTCACTCTTACCTTTAGAGAGCCTGAGGCGACTGTGATGGTCGTGGTCATTGTCCCGGAGAATGTGAGTGATGGCGACTATGAGCTCAGGGTTTATATCAACGGCACGTGGTATTCGGCCAGCGGCGTGTCCAGCACTACGTCGGGTGTTGTGATTGTCCCAATAAGCGTGGCCTCTGAGCAGGTGACCGCCACCAACCCTCTCTCAGAAGAATACCGTGACCACGGCGGCGTGCTGAGCTATGGAGTAGCCTCTTTTACGATTATCGTGGTTATCGCCTCAACGCTTTACATGGCCAGGAAGAACAGAAATAATGGGAAAACAGGGCAGGGGGCCGGGCGGTAGCGAAATAGCGATGGGGGCTATCTCTTTTTCACCTGTGTCACGTGGGTGCTGCACGAGATGCACGGGTCATATGCTCTGACGTTCATCTCTATGGCCATCTGGATTTCATCGTAGCCCCTGTCAGATACGAGGGGTACGAGGGCTTCTATGTCCTCTTCAAGGTTTTTCCAGTTCTGGGCCGTGGGGGTAATTATGTCAGCCTCTTCCACAATTCCCTTTTCGTTCACCAGATAGGAGTGGTATAGTGTGCCACGGGGCGCTTCTACCGCAGAGTGGCCCCACCCGTGTTTTTTCATGTCCATCTCCGGCCTTTTCTCCCGGAGGTCCATGCACTCAAGATCGTCCAGGATGCGTATGCTTTCGTGGAAGCAGTGGAGTGTCTCAACCGCCTGGGCGAAGTTGTTAAGGAAGGGGTTTGTGGCCGGGAATCTTATCGGCGTCTTCTCCACGGCCTCTTTTGCCTCGTCGCAGAGATGGTCGTAGTTCAGATTGAGCCTTGCCAGGGCGCCCACCATGAAACCGTGGCCGTTTCTTACGCCGAACTTGGCGGTGGAATACGGAACAACTGCCTCTGTTATGTACTCGCGATACCTGTTTATGGGGGCGGTCCACCCCTCACTTGAGCGTATGACGGTTTTTTCTCCGCCGTAGAAACAGAACTCTTCGGGGTCGTAGAGGGCGATGTACTCCGTTTTTCTTTCAAGAGGCGGGTTTTCCAGGCCGCCGAAAATTTCAACGGTCTTTTCAGCCCAGGGAAGGAGGTCAAGCACTCTCTTTTTGAGGGAGTGGAGATGACTCTTTTTGGGAACATAGGTGAGTCCGCCAACCATGGGCGTTATCAGATGGACCGCCCTGCCACCAACGACCTCCGCCATGTCGTTTCCCAGTTTTTTCATTTCCAGAGCCTTTTTCACAGCCTCGCCGTGCTCCTTTACCATGTGCACAACACTGGGATATCCCAGATAGTCCGGTAGAGCCAGCAGGTATATGTGCAAAACGTGGCTCTGGATGGTCTCTCCCATTATGGCGAGCTTTCTGAGCAAGACCGTCTGTTCGTCTGGCTGCACTCCAACAGCGTCCTCTATGGCCTTTATGCTGGCGATGAGGTGGCTGGCACTGCATATGGCACATACCCGGGAGGCTATCTCAGGCGTCTCCACATAGTTTCGTCCCCGGAGAAACGCCTCAAACATGCGGCTCCCCTCAACCACCCTCATCTCAACCTTTCTGGCCCTGCCGTTTTCTATCTCAACGTAGATGTTACCGTGTCCCTCCACCCTGGCTATGTGCTCCACCGATATTTTCTTCACTTGCCACCACCCCCCGAAGCGGAATTATTCTCACGTTTCCAGTCCAGTTTGAACCCTTTGCCCTCGGTGGCATAGATGCGGAACTTTCTCTCTATCGTTTCAGCATCAAGGCCATACTCCTCCATGAGAGATACCTCCGAGGGGATGTTCGCCTGGTCAACGGGTCCACGGCACCCATCACACGGCTTTCCGAAGGTCGGACAGAGCGCACCACACCCACCCTGAGTCACCGGCCCCATACATATCTCGCCCGTCTCTTTGAAGATACATCTGTTTTCTCTCAGCCGGCACTCCCAGCACACCGGCACGGGGCGAATAACACTCGTGCGCCCGACAGACAGATATTTCAGCGCCTCAAGAAACTCGTACTTGTTTATCGGACACCCGGGTATTTCCAAGTCAACCTGGACATACTCGCTCAGGGGCTTGCTGGGAAGATGCCTGTACACCAGTTCTGTGTCCCCGTAGACCACCCTGGCCCTCTCGTCTATTGGCACGTGATTTCCCGATGCCTGGACCCCGCCGAAGCAGGCACATGAGCCAAGGGCCACGAGGAAACCCGCCCCCGCCCTTATCTCTCTGAGCTCTTCTATCTGGTGCTCGTTCGTTATTGAGCCCTCAACGAACGCTATGTCAACGTCGTATCCCCCCTCTCCCCCGCCCGGGCCCCGGATGGCCATCCTGAAAGACACCACATCAACCATGTTGAAAAGGTCCAGGAGCTCGTCTTCCAGGTCAAGTATGGAGAGCTGGCATCCAGCGCAGCCGCTGAAACTGTATATCCCGACCCTGGGTTTTTTGTCCCATGTCTTTTTCAGCCAGAGGGGGCCGCTGTTTTTATTCATGCCGCCTTCCGCCATCAGAGAGCCTCCGGGATGTTTTTTATCTCCGCATAGGTGAAAACAGGCCCGTCCATACAGGTGTAAACAGGGCCCATCATGCAGTGTCCGCATTTCCCTATGCCACAGCGCATACGCCTCTCAAGGGTGGTTATTATCTGGTTCTCGGGAACACCCATCTTACACAGGTCTTTTATCACAAAGCGGAGCATTATCGGGGGGCCGCTCACATAGGCCACCGTGTTTTTCACGTCCAGGTCTATCCTGTCCAACAGAGAGCCGACAACGCCAACGTTTCCGTCCCATCCGCTCTCAGCCCTGTCAACCGTGGTCAACACGCTAGCATCCATTTTTTTCCACCTTTCCAGGTCTTCCACAAAAACCATGTCGGATGGAGTCCTGGCACCATAAAGGACGTGAATTTTCCCAAAACGCTGCCTTATCTCCTCAACCTCAACGGCCTCTTTTATCACTCCACGTATGGGTGCCAGGCCTATCCCACCCGCCACAAAGAGCAGGTCTCTGCCAGCGTGTTCCAGGAGCGGAAAACAGCGGCCGTAGGGGCCCCGTATCTGGAGGGTGTCCCCGGGCTTTTTTCTGTGCACTTCCGCCGTCAAAGAGCCGACAGATCTTATGCACATCTCAAACGTGTTTTTTTCCATGAGCGAAGGGTGGGGCGAGGACGCTATGGATATGGGCGCTTCCTCAAACCCGAAAACAGAGACCTCCACAAACTGGCCAGGTCGGTAGCAGAACTCTCCGCCGATTTTTTCAGCCACGCCATCGGGGACAGCGAGGGTGAACAGTTTCGTGTCTCCACGCCTGTTTATATCCCTTACATCCTTTATGACCGCCTCAAAGGGCAGGAAGGCGTTTTCCCCCTCTTTTTCGCACCTGTTTTTTCCGCTCAAACCGACCCACCTCCCAGGTCTCTGACTATTTCGTCAATGGCTATCCCGGCGGGGCAGTCCCGTACACACCTGCCGCATCCGACACACAGGTGCTGGCCGTTTCTTTCCATGAAATACCAGAGCTTGTGGTTCACCCACTGCTGCAATCTCTGCCTGCGCCTCGCCCTGAAATTCCCCCCACCGGCCACAGCGGAGAAATCAACGAAATGACAGCCGTCCCATGCCCGCTCACGGCTCCCCCCGTCCATGGTGTTCGCTATGTGGTCTTCCAGCTCATAGCAGTAGCAGGTGGGACAGTTTATGTTGCACGCTCCACAGCTCAGACACCTCTCAGCGTATTTTTCCCAGACCTCAGAGTTGAAACCGTTCCGGAGCAAATGTGCGACCTTTTCTCTGTCTATCTTTCTCTCCTGTGCAAACGATGGCTCTGGCGGCGGGGCGGCGTCCTCCAGGATCGTGGTCAGGGACTCAAAAACCTCTCTGCCTTTTTCCGTTCCAGGTTCCACCACAAAACCCCCGTCCCCGGGAGTCATTTTCAGGTCATATATGGGCGGTGGAACATTCGTCCCCATGGAGACGCAGAAAGAGTGGTCTCCGCACGGCTCAACACACACAAGACACACGACAAGGGTGTTCTCACGCCTCGCTTTGTAGTAGGGATCGGGGTACTCTCCCCCGGCGACGATGTCCAGGCGCTGGAGTGCGTGGAGGTCACAGCTCCTTACGCCCAGCAACACCCTCTTCGTGGAGTCCAGGTTTTCTTCTACTCTCCCGTCTCCGTGAAAGACCAGCAGTTTCTCCCTTGGAGGAAAAAAGTATTTTTTGGGAGGCATGAGGGTGTTCGTGTAATTCCACGCCACATCCCCGGGCTTCTCTATCTCCGAAAAAACGTATTCGCCAGGCCGCCTCTCAACCGGCGCACACACAGTGCCGTACTCAGAGAGCGTTTCAACGAAACGCGGGAGGTCTGCGGTTTTAATCAACCCGACAGGCTGGGACACGGGGTCACTCTCCTCTTCTTTGGCGGGGACAGAGGAGTATTATAAAAACCGTTGCCCGGTTGTGCGGGAGAGATGCACACATGAGCACGGTAAAAAAACGGTGATGGCCGAGGACAAAAAGAGGAGGACAAAATATATATTCAACGTGTGGCACATAAACATAAAATGCAAACAAGTTCTGGAGGCGCCAAGATGACCTGGAACGGACCCCTGAAAAAGATAGACAGGTACCGCTACGAGATACCGCCGGACTACCACGGAATGTCTGGCAACCTGAAAATGAGAGTCCCCGGTGTCATATACGCCGACGAGAAAATGCTCCAGCAGACCCTCCAGGACAACGCCCCGGAGCAGGTGGCCAACGTCGCCTCTCTTCCCGGTATCGTGGGCCGCTCAATGGCCATGCCGGACATACACTGGGGCTACGGTTTCCCCATAGGTGGCGTGGCAGCCACGGACGCCGAGGAAGGGGTGATTTCTCCGGGGGGCGTTGGATTTGACATAAACTGCGGCGTGAGACTTATACGCACAGACCTTGAGATAGAAGACGTGGAGCCAGTGATAAAAGAACTCGTTGACACCCTTTTCCTCAACGTCCCCTCCGGTGTCGGCTCAAGCGGACGTGTCCATGTGAGAAAAACGGATGTTGAAGAGGTACTGGACAGGGGGGCCAGGTGGGCAGTGGAACACGGCTACGGCTGGGAAAAAGACCTTGAACACCTGGAAGAGCGAGGGTGTCTTAAAGGGGCGGACAGCGAAAAGGTGAGCGACCGGGCCAAGACCCGGGGGATGCCCCAGCTGGGCAGCCTTGGCGCTGGCAACCATTTCCTTGAGGTCCAGGTGGTTGAAAAGATATTCTACCCCGAGGCAGCCAGGGCCATGGGCATAACCCACCCCGGACAGGTTGTTGTGATGGTGCACACGGGTTCCAGGGGCCTGGGCTACCAGGTGTGCAGCGACTACCTCAAAAAGATGGAAGAGGCGACGAGAAAATACGGCATAAAACTCCCGGACAGACAGCTCGCCTCTGCTCCGATGCACAGCAAAGAGGCCAGCGATTACTTTGCAGCGATGGCCGCCGCCGCTAACTACGCCTGGACAAACAGGCAGATGATAACCCACTGGGTCAGAGAGTCATTCAGAAAGATTTTCAGACAGGACCCTGAGAGCCTGGGGATGGAGATAGTCTATGACGTGGCACACAACATAGCCAAAATAGAGGAGCACGAGGTCAAAACAGACGGGGGCACCGAAAAGAGACGGCTGGTGGTCCACCGCAAAGGTGCCACGAGGGCTTTTGGTCCGGGACACCCGGCAATACCGCCCGAGTACAGGGAGTTCGGCCAGCCCGTCCTGATACCCGGTGACATGGGGAGTGCGAGTTATCTCCTCGTGGGCACACAGAGGGCGATGGAAGAGACGTTTGGCTCCACGTGCCACGGCGCTGGGAGGGTGATGAGCCGGCACAAGGCCACGTCACGCTTCAGAGGAGACCAGATAATAAGAGAACTGGCCCGCAGGAAGATTTACGTGAGAGCGGAGAGCAAGAGAGTGGTGGCAGAGGAAGCGCCACAGGCCTACAAAGACGTTGATGATGTGGTCAGGGTGGCGGATGGCGCCGGCATCTCACGTCTCGTCGCCAGATTCAGACCTCTCGGCGTCGTTAAAGGATGAGTCGGGGCGAATATCGGAGACCTTTATCCTGGCGTCCACCACAGCGCAACCTTTTTCGCGGGCTATGACGGGGTTCAGATCCAGTTCCTCTATCTCTTTAACGTTCCCGACCAGATAGGAGATTCTCAGAAGGACATTCCTCAGAGCGTTCACGTCCACCCCCTTTTCTCCCCTCGCACCCACCAGTATTGGATAGCCCTTTATGCTTGTTATCATCTCATTGGCGTCTACTTCGCTGAGAGGATAGACCCCAAAAGAGACGTCTTTGAGAATCTCAACAAACACTCCGCCCAGTCCAAACATGAGGAGCGGGCCCATCGGATAACGCTTTGCCCCTATGATGACCTCTTTTCCGCTCTCCGCCATCTCCTGGACAAAAAAGCCCTCAACAGTGTAGCCCATTTCGGCATATCTTTTTTTCATCTCTTCCATTTTCCCCGCAACATCCTCCAGATCCTGGACGCCCAGGGCCACGCCCCCAACATCGCTTTTGTGAACAACACCCTCAGCAACCGCCTTTACGGCCACGGGAAAACGGATGCCACCGAGCAAGCCAGCAGGCGGGTCCGGGAGATCAGAGGGGATGAAACGCCACTCTGGCTGCGGAACGCGAAGAGCGTCCAGTACCTCTGCGACATCGACAGGGCCAAGCCACCCTCCGCCCTTCCCACGGACGCTGCTTTCCACGATCTCACGTATGCGCCCGAGGTTCACGTCATCAAAAACAGGCGGGGGGTTGAACACCTTCTCCCGGTACTTTGAGAAATCGTAGAGGGCTTTCATGGCTCTGGCAGCGCTCTCGGGGAACATGAAAGCCGGCACCCTCTCTCTAACCTTCATGGAATGTATAGCGTCAAAGATCTGCTTCCGACCCATGAAAACCCCGAGAATCGGCTTCTGCGTCTCTGTGCTCACATCCGCCACAACCCTGGCTATGACCAGCGGGTCCCTGTTGATGGGAGTCACATAGATGACTATTATCCCGTCCACCCCCGGGTCACGGGCCACAACCCGCAGAGCGACATCATAGCTCTCCTCTGTCGCGGAGGCTATCATGTCCACCGGGTTTCCCACAGAAGCCACATCTGGCAGTACCCTCCTCAACTCGTTTTTCGTCTCCTCGGAAAGCTCGGCCATCTCAAGCCCGTTGGCCGCTATGGCATCCGCCGTGAGAATACCCGGGCCGCCGCCGTTTGTGACAACAGCCATCCTCTTTCCCATAGGAGGCGGCTGGAAAGAAAAGGCTATGGCCATGTCAAACAGCTCTTCCACGCTGTAGGCGCGGATGATCCCTGTCTGCCTGAAAAGCGCCTCTGCGAACTCGTCGCTCCCGGCCAGAGCCCCCGTGTGAGAAGAAGCTGCCCTCGCCCCCGCCTGTGTCCTCCCGCTCTTAACGGCTATGACGGGCTTTTTCTTCACAGCCTTTCTAACCGCCGGAATGAACTCCGAGAGATCCCCGAACCCCTCCATATAGAGCAATATGACCTCTGTATCAGGGTCGTCGCCCAGATAATCAACGATCTCAGCCACAGAGACATCGGCCCTGTTACCTATGCTCACAAACTTTGATATGCCCAGGTTGAGCTCGGAAATGTACTCCAGAATCGCCACGCCGAGAGCCCCGCTCTGAGACACGAAGCCCATCTTTCCCCGCCTTATCTTCGTTGGAGCAAAGGTGGCGTTCATGCTCACCCCGTCGCCCATGTTTATTACACCCATACAGTTCGGTCCCACGACCCGTATGCCATACTTTCTGGCTATATCAACAACCCTCCGCTCAAGCTCAAAACCCTCGCCCCCCACCTCTTTGAACCCGGCAGAGATTATCACAGCCACCTTAACACCCTTTTTCCCGCACTCCTCCATGACGCCGGGAACAAAACGCCGTGGCACAACGATGATGGCCATGTCCACCTCGTCTGGCACGTCCAGAACGGAAGGATAGCACCGAATGCTGTGCACATACTCCGCCCTCGGGTTCACAGGATAAACAACACCGCTGAACTCATACGACAAAAGGTTTCTCAGAAGAGTGTGACCTATGCTGTCCTTCTGCCTGGAAGCACCTATCACGGCTATTGAGCACGGCTTGAAAAGAGGCTCAAGGGGATGAGACAACCTATCACTCTCCAGCCCTGAAATGTGCCGTCGGGATAAAATCTTTGTGGGATGTCAACCGTATTTCAGATTCCAATAAACGAAACCTCTATAACCCCCGCTTTTTATCCCTCCGATGTCCGCTGTTACAACAATAGGCGGAGAGGATGCTGGTGGAGTTTGAAGATGTGAAAGGAATCGTTGAGAAAGAAGGTGTGAAGTTCATACACCTGGTGTTCATGGACATACTCGGGTTTCAGAAGACCGTTGTTATACCCTCAAAGCGGCTTGAGAGAGCGATCAATGACGGCGTGGTCTTTGACGGCTCCAGCATTGTGGGATATGCCACCGTGGACGAGTCGGACATGCGGTTGTTCCCCGACCTCAGCACTTTCAAAGTCCTCCCGTGGTACGATGAAGAGCACAAGACCGCACAGGTGATATGCAACATCTACTCTGATGGCGGAGAGCGCTTTTGCGGAGATCCCCGCTATGTTCTGGAGAAGATGATGAAAAAGGCGGAGGAGATGGGATATATCTTCCACACTGGCCCGGAGTATGAATATTTCCTTTTCAGAGAAGACGGCGTGGAGACGGGAAACATAAAACTGGACGACATGGCGGGATACTTTGACCTTCTCCCCATGGACCGCGGGGCGATTGTGAGCAAAGAGGTCACCGAGAGCCTCACTAAGATGGGCATAGAAGTGGAAACCGGACACCACGAGGTGGCGCCGAGCCAGCACGAAATAGACCTGAAGTACTCGGATGCCATGACGTCCGCTGACCGGGTGGCGCTCCTCAAATATGCCATAAAAACGATTGCGAAAAAGCACGGTCTCCACGCCACGTTCATGCCAAAACCCCTGAACGGGGTGAACGGGAGCGGCATGCACGTACACCAGAGCCTCATCACCCCTGGTGGAAAGAACGCCTTCTACGACCCTGACTCGGAAAACGGTATAAGCAAGGTTGCGTTCCATTTCCTGGCCGGTCTCCTCCTGCATGCGAGAGAGATATGCGCCGTGCTGGCATCGTGGCCAAACTCCTACAAACGCCTGATACCCGGGTTTGAAGCACCCGTCTATGTGTCGTGGGCGTACAAGAACCGGAGCGCACTCATCAGGGTGCCGTCTGGCAGGGGGATGAGCACACGGCTTGAGCTCAGGTGTCCAGACAGCGCTGGAAACCCCTATCTCCAGTTCGCCGTTATGCTGGCGTCGGGGCTTGACGGAATAAAAAGGGGGCTTGAACCGCCGCCGCCCGTGGAAAAGGACATTTTCAAAATGACAGAAAAAGAGAGGGAGGAGATGGGCATTGAGAGCCTTCCCCAGAACCTGGGCCACGCACTGAGCATCATGGAAGAGAGCGAGCTCGTCAGAGACACTCTGGGAGAACACGTTTTCAACCACTTCATACACAACAAAAGGGCGGAGTGGGACCTCTACCGTACGCAGGTGTCTGAGTGGGAGGTGCGGAGGTACATAAACCTGCTTTGATTTCTCAGAGACCGCATCAACTGTTCGGATGAAGTCATAAGTCATACATCAAAATAGTGGTATATCTCCCAGGGGCTCACGTACCCGAGGTTGCGCTCCCACTCTTTTCTTTTGTACTCCAGCAGAACGTCCAGCGCGTCTCCAAGTATCCCGCGGAGGAAGTCGCTGTTTTCCGCTTCTTCTATCGCCTCTCCAAGGGTGGCGGGCAGCTCTTTTATCCCTCGCTCCCGGATTTCTCTCCTGGACAGGTTGTCAACGTTTTCTTCCACCGGGTCGCCGCAGTCAATCTTTTTCCTGATCCCACACATGCCGGCTTCTATTATAACAGCCCCTAGGAGATACGGGTTTGCGCTGGGGTCCCCGCTTCTGATCTCAACGTCAAGGTGGCTGTTTTTCACGGGGGGGATGCGTATCATGCTTGAGCGGTTCGCATATGCCCAGACGGCGTATCTGGGCGCCTCAAAACCGGGGACAAGCCGGCGATAGCTGTTCACCGTCGGATTTGTCACCAGCGCCATCTCCCTGGCCTTTTCCAGTACACCGCCAATGAAATATCTCCCGGTCTGGCTCAGGCCACCTGTCTCGGGGTCAAAAAATACACACCCCGCCGGCTCATCCGACATCTCTTTTCCGCCATCCCCCTCTGAGCGCTCAAATTCCACGTGTATGTGGAGGCCACTGCCCGCGTCAGCTGTCAGGGGCTTGGGCATGAAAGACGCCACGAACCCGTGAGAGGGGGCTACCATTCGGGCGAGTGCCTTGGAAGTGGAGATGCTGTCTCCGATGGAAACAACGCTTGGGAGTGGGGAGATTTCCACCTCAACCTGTCTGGAACCGACCTCGTGGTGGTGGTATTTGACGGGCACGCCTACCTTTTTTATCTTCTCCACAAACTCGTTTCTGTATGCCACGGTTGCGTCCTTACTCTCTGATATGAAATAGCTGGAGCCGGGCCTCGGAGGATATGCGGACATGTTGTACTCGGCCAGCAGCTCTGGAAGGAGAACAGTTGTTCCGACGCCACGTTTGACTTCTCTGTGCCAGAGGTCGTTTTCCAGCATCGCTTCCGACGGGGAGTGGAAGAGGTAGAACTCAAGCTCCGCAACGGCTTTCATGGAAGAAAATCCCATCTCCGCAATGTGAGAGTCGGTCTTTCTGGCCACCTCGCGGGAATCCACACTCGCCATTTCCCCGTCCCTGTTCCTCACCCACGCGTAGACGTCGGCGGAGCGTGTCCCGTTCATGGTCCAGGGATAAACTATGAGAGAGGAGGGGTCAGGGACCAGGAACATGTCTGAGCTGGATACACTGGCCATGTTCACGGACGACGCGTCAAAGGTTATGGGCCTGTCCCACTCCCCGGGATCATAGTATTTTTCGGCGGGCAAAAAAACGCCCCTCAGGCGTCCCACGATGTCTGTGAAGCGCACCTGCAACCATTTCACACCCTCTTTTTTAAGAATATCAGAAGCCATCTCTCTGGTTTTTGTGCTGTCGCTCATATTCTCACACACCCGGGGGAAAAAGGTAGAAGTGTTCTGTGCTTAAATATCTTTTCAGAGAGAACCGTTTTTGGTTTTCCTTTCGCCGGCGAGTTCGCCAGCCAGGTCTCTAAGCCGTGCACATATGTAATCCAGAACCTCTGCCAGGGTTTTTTCGTTGTCGTAGCCCTTTATTACTTCCCTGGCCGTGTCTGGGCCCATCCCGGCTGCGAAGCGCTCTATGTTTTCCAGTGCCCGGGAGACCTCGTCAACGATTGAGACACTGGCTGACATGGACGTGCGGCTCAGGGGGTTCAGGTCCACCACGACCACCGTCTTTCCCATCTCCCGCAGCGCCTGGCACCGGTCCCCGTCTTCCAGCGGGACGAGAATCACATCCGCCGTCCCGACACCCTCTTTTGTACAGAGTGCCCGGGCATGGTCCAGGCCGGGTATGCGGAAGTCCGGCTCAAGTCCCAGCACGTTTTCCACACCTTTTTCTCTCAAAACCTCCGCCACCTTTTTCACCCTCTCAGGTGTGCGGTAGAACAGGTTAACCTCTACCTTTGCTCCTGTGGTTCCGGCGAGGGAGGCAACTTTTTCTCCAGCCAGAACAGCGGTGTTGCCGTTGACACTTATGACCGGGTTTTTCGCTGTGATCAGAAAGGCTGCGGCTGCTTTTTCCGCCCTCTCGGCAGGTGGAGTGGTCTTCTCTCCGAGAAGATAATCAAACGCCTCTCCTCTGCCATGCGCTATCAGGCCCGCCGGTGCCAGCACGCCCCCCTCGTAGGCTTCCACCAGCAGGTGGCGGGTTTTCAAGCTCCTGTACCTGGGATGTGTTGGGGGTATTTCGCTGTGGCACATCTTTCATCCATCCACGTTTTCATTCCATCCACGCCGTCTTCTCCTGGGCAAAAGGGGTTGTTTTGTAAAACCTTTTCGTGCTCTGTGAAGATCTCGTCATCATAAGGCCTCCCGGGGCGTGTGGACACACCCCACGGCCGGAATAAAGGCGGAAGTATTTTTATCCAGAAACCCATACACCCCCACGATAACATGGTATCCGGAGGGAAAAAGGTACTCAAAAACCCGGAGGCGCTGGACTACGATTTCGTGCCCCCACAGTTGCCTCACAGGGATAAGCAGATTGAGCATCTCCATAGAATGTTCAGAACCGTGCTGGATGGGAGGCGCCAGACGGTTTTGCTCGTTGGTAGCGTGGGGACTGGAAAAACAGCGGTCGCCAAAAAGTTCGCAGACGAGTTCCAGAAAAAAGCGTTTGAGATGGGGAAAAGGGTTGACCCCGTTTACATAAACTGTCGGAGGAGGAACACTGACAAAAGCGTTCTACTCCAGATACTCCGCCACTTCCAGCCCATGTTCCCGGACAGGGGTTTCTCAAACACCGAGATGCTGGACTCAATAGGGGGTCTCATAAAAAAACACGGCACCCATCTCATAGTGGTGTTGGACGAAGCAGACGTCCTGTTGAAAAAGGGAACAGACCTCATCTATTTGCTCACCCGCTTTGACGAGGAAACGGGTTCAACAAAAAAATCGGTGTCTCTGATCCTCATCTCCCAGTACGATGTGAGAAAATACATGGACCCCGCCAGCGCTTCCACTTTCGGGAGAACGAACACCATAACATTTGACAGGTACACGGCAGAAGAACTCGCCGACATAGTTCGCCAGAGAGTTGAAATGGCCTTCATCCCCGGAACAGTAGGCGAAGATGTCATATCCCTCATAGCGGACATAGCCAGCGAATGGGGAGACGCAAGATACGCTATTGAACTCCTGTTCAAAGCCGGACTCCTGGCAGAAGACGAGGGCACGGGGGAGGTGACGGCGGAACACGTGAGGGCTGCAAAGGCGGAGACACACAGCGTTGTCACAGAATCAAAACTAATAGACCTGGCCCTCCACAAAAAACTGGTACTGATCGCCGCGGCGAGGGTCCTCAGAAAAAAGACCTATGCCACCACGGGCGAAATTGAGGAAATATACCGTGTGGTCTGCGAAGAATACGGAGAGGAGGCGAGAAAGCACACACAGTTCTGGAAATACCTCAAAGACCTGGAGGCGGAGGGCCTCCTGGACACAAAGGTGTCCTATGGCAAAGACGGGACCACGACCCATGTCAGCCTGCACGACGTGCCGGCGGCAGCCCTGCTTGATGTGCTGGAAAAGATGATATCCCAGACGCTGAGGCGCAGATAACACAAACATGGTCTAAATAGGAAATGAAAGGGAGCGTGTGGACATGGACAAAGAAACGGTGGAAAGAGCCCTTGGCACCATAGGATTCTTGCTCATTGTTCTGGCCATGCTCTACGCTATGTTTGTTTAGGTGCCTCCGGGGGCAAAACGTCTGGAGGGGGCGGCGTCCCATAGGTGTTCCAGTGAGCCCTTGCGGGGTCAAACTCCTCCGGAGTGTGAGGCGTTTTCTCTTTCGCTGGAAAACCAACGGAAATAAGGCACAGAACGCCCATGTCCTCCGGGATGCCCAGGAGATTTCTCACATATTCCTCCGGATCACCGCCATCTTCTCTCTCTGCGCCCTGGATCGCCACCCACACGGCGCCCAGCCCCTGGTTGACCGCCTCCAGCAAGATGTTCTCGGTGGCAGCGGCTGAGTCAACCAGCCAGTACTCTGTGGTCTTTTTGCACATGACAACGATACACAGGGATGCTTTGCGAATCATCAAACTCCACTTCGTGGCCGATGCCAGCTTTTCCAGTTTCTCCCTTTTGGTCACAACCAGAAACTCCGTCAAGCGCCTGTTGCAAGCGGTTGGAGCATAAAAACCCGCCTCCAGAAGAGATGTTATCTTCTCCGGCGGCACGGGGAGATTGCCGGGCACGTATTTCCTGATGCTCCTCCTCTTCTTTATAGCTTCCAGCACCATTTTTTTCACCTCATTCTGTTCTTTTCCATGTCCCTCTGTAGCCATGTCCATGTAACAGCGATATATCCATTACTTTTATATGCACATTGTGTTATATGGGTGTGGGGATGAAAATGGCAGGCATCCTGAAAAAACCTTTCATAAGAAAACAGCAGGAAGCGGTTGTGGAAGCGGACAGATACATAGACCTCGGCGAACTGACCTTTGAAGGAGAGGGAGAAGAGGGAGAATACACGATGGTCAAGGTGGCAGAAATCTACCGCTACGAAGACGTCCCCAAACTCCTCAACGAGGTCTACGATGGAAACGTTCTCATAATTGACTACTCCCCCATATCAAACGACCAGGTAGCCCTCAAAAAAGTGGTTGAAGAACTCAAAATGGTCGCCCGCGACACGGGCGGCGACGTGGCGGGCATAGGCAAAAACCTGCTCATGATCGTCCCATACGGGATGAAAATCTCACGCCAGAAGATAAAGGGGACCTTTTAAATCCCGCTCTCTTCCCACATCCTGGCCGCTGTTCTTTTATCCGGCGTCCTGGCCTGGCCCCCAGAGAACTGAAAGGTTTTTATCCCACCCCATTATCATTATACAAACAGCGCACAGTCAGCGTGTGTGGACGCGTTGCCTAGCATGGATATGGCGCCAGCCTTCTAAGCTGGAGGTCGGGGGTTCGAATCCCCCCGCGTCCGCCAAACAGCAGCGCCGGTGAGAAATTGAGGAAGAACAAACTTGAGAAGGGAGAGATAGAGGAACTTTCGTTTACCGGATTCGTGTGGGCCCGGGGAGGGAAACTGCTGATAAACGGCTCATGGACGCGTTTTACATTCACGGACCGCCGTATGATACTCCAGGACGCAATTTTTCCTTTCTTAAAAGTGTCCATTCCGTGGGAAGACATAAAATATGTCAACATGGAAAAGAGAGGGAAAAAGAAGGTCCTGGTATTAGGCCTTCTGTATCCCTTTGCGAAAAATAAGATTCCTGTAACGCTCAGGATATCCCTCAATAAGCTTGAGACCCCAAAACTTGGGCGGCTCTTTCTGGTGCTTGAAAAATACACGGGCAAAAAACTGGAAAACTTAAAATAAGAGAGGCTTTTATGTGCCCCGAGACGAGGAGTTCCGATGAAGCGCAGCTCAAGAGCATGGAAAAAACGAGGGAAAATGCGGTGGAAGTGGAGAAAAAAGCGCATGCGCCGCATGAAACGTGCAAAGCGTATGCACAAGACCGGGTCCTGAGCGGTGGCATGCTGGCACAGTGGACCACAGACCACAACCAACAACCGGCGGCGTACGGCGTGGGGGCATAGGCTAACCAGGCAGACTGGCGGGCTCCAGTTATCCGTTGGCCTCCTGTGCGAGGTCGGACGGCATGTGATAGAAAACGGGTATGCTGAGCGGTGATGACTAACTGGAGCTTTGATGGCTCCGACCCGCTGCGGGGTGTTTCCCGCCAGGAGATACCCGCTGATCTGGGTTCAAAAGACACAAAACCCGTGGTGGGCGTTTGTGTCTGGGATTCCCAGTGCCCCCACCACTCCTCGTCTCACACTTTATACGCGCCAGGAATTGTCTATCTCAGTCCATACAAACCCCGATACAACTTTTTTTGTTAAACGGCAGGTTTATTTGGCAGCCGGTGTATAGCGGACTGCACAGTATTTCAAAGTGGATTACAGCGGGCGATGAGCATGGAAAAAAACCTGGAAGAAAAAATAGGGCGGGCGCTGGAAAACCTCCGCAGAGGAAGGTTTGTGCTCGTGTATGATGCGGACGGGCGGGAGGAAGAAGTGGACTTCGTCTTGCCCAGCATCCTGGCAACACCCGCCCATGTCATGGAAATGAGAAAACACGGCGGCGGGCTCATATGTGTCACGTTGTCTTCGGAGGTGGCGGAGGTCGCCGGATTACCCTACATGGTGGACGTGATAAAAGAGGCGGGGAGGGAATATCCCACTCTGAGGGCCCTCCACGAGAACCACGTTCTCCCATACGACACACACTCTGCCTTTTCAATAACCATTAACCACGTCACAAACTACACGGGCATAACAGACGTGGACCGGGCAAAGACCATCTCCGCCCTGGGCGAATACGTGAAAAGAATAGCGGGAGGAGATATGGGAAAGGAGGGGGCGGTGGAACTTTTTGTCAAAAACTTCAGATCCCCTGGACACGTCCACCTTCTCAGGGCGGCGCCTGGGCTCCTGAAAAACAGGGAGGGGCACACGGAGCTGGCCACCGCTCTCTGTCAGATGGCGGGTCTCCCCCCGTCCGCCGTGATATGTGAGATGATGGGCGACGACCATATGGCCCTTCCGAAAAAAGAGGCGGAGCGCTACGGGAAAGAAAAAGGATATGTCCTGCTTGAGGGGTGGGAGATAAAGGAGGCGTGGAAAGAATGGTGCGGGTGATGGCAACAGGTGTCTTTGACATCATACATCTGGGACACATACACTTCCTTGAAGAGGCAAAAAAACTGGGCGACGAACTGGTCGTAGTTGTGGCCAGCGACACAACCGTGAGGCGCAACAAACACCACCCCATAAACCCGGCGGAGGTCAGGGCCAGAATCGTTGAGGCCCTCAAACCCGTTGACAGGGCGGTTGTGGGACACGAGGACGACCCCCTGCGGATAGTTGAGGAACTCCGCCCGGACATAATAGTGCTGGGATATGACCAGCCCTTTGACGAGAGGGAACTGGAACAAAAGCTGAGAGAGCGGGGGCTGGAAGTGCGGGTCATACGACTCTCACACTACGATGCTGATCTCAATGGCACGAGAAAACTCATATTCCGGATAGCGGAGCGGCTTGCCAGGGAGGAGTTGTACGGTGGTGGAAAGATTGGAAAGAAAAACGGCGGAGGGTAGAATGGGGTAGAATGCCAGAGGGATGGACATGAAAAAGATAGGTGTCGTGGACACAACCTTTGCCCGGGTTGACATGGGCGCGATAGCCGTGGACGAGTTGAAGAAGCAGGGCACCGGTTTCAGAATAATACGCAGGACGGTCCCAGGAATAAAAGACCTACCCGTGGAGTGCAAAAAATTGATAGAAGAAGAGGGATGCGACGTGGTGATGGCTCTCGGCATGCCAGGGGGGGAGGACATAGACAAAATGTGCGCCCACGAGGCCAGCACGGGCCTGATACAGGCACAGCTGATGACCAACACCCACATAGTTGAAGTCTTCGTCCACGAAGACGAGGCGGGCGACGACAGGGAACTGCTCTGGCTTGTTGACAGGAGGGTACGGGAGCACGCAGAAAACGCATATCTCCTCGCCTTTGACCCCGATGCTCTCATAAAAAAAGCGGGCACCGGACAGCGGCAGGGGTTTCCGGATGAGGGCCCCATAACCACCTCCAGAAAAAAAGGAGACATAAAAGCAGGGGCAGAGGAGAAGGGAGAAAAAGCGAAAAAAAGTGGAAAGTCATCGCGACAGAAGAGTGGAAAATCTTCGTGACAATCAAACAACCACAGACAACCACAATTCTCTTAATACACAAAACAATTACAGGATATAAGACAGTGTCGGATGGTGTTGGATGCCTCAACGGAGATGGTCAGATGGAACTCAGCAGAGAAGAATGGGTGTCCCTGGTACTGCGTAACGCGGAAGAGGTTGTCACAAGAGAGGAGCTGCTGGCTCTCTACGACAAAGAAGAAAAACTCGCATACATAGGGTTTGAGCCGTCTGGCCTGGCACACGTCGGGTGGGTGATTCAGGCAGAGAAGGTCAAAGACCTCCAGAAAGCGGGGTTTGATGTCATCATATATCTGGCTGACTGGCACGCATACATAAACGACAAGTTCGGAGGAGACATAGAAAAAATAAGGGAGTGCGGCAGGTACATGGAGGACTGCTTCAGAGCCCTGGGGGTGGACGAAAACAAAACCCGGTTCCTGTATGCGTCGGAACTGCTGGACACCATGGACTACTGGGAAAAGGTGCTTAGAATATCCAAAAAAACCACCATACAACGGATGAAAAGAGCGCTGACCATAATGGGACGCAGAGAAGAAGAGGGTGAGATGGACGCTTCCAAACTGATATACCCCGCCATGCAGGCAGCGGACATATTCCAGATGGGCGTGGACCTGGCGCTGGGCGGGATGGACCAGAGAAAGGCCCACATGCTGGCCCGGGACGCAGCGGACCGTCTGGGCTGGAAAAAATTTGTGGCCCTCCACACACCTCTCCTCCCCTCACTCTCCGGTGGAAGCAGAATGGATCCCATAGAGGGAAAGATGAGCAAGAGCGACCCCTCCACAGCCATTTTCATCCACGACTCGCCGGAGGACCTGGAGAAGAAATTGAAAAAGGCCTTCTGTCCCCAGGGCGTGGTGGAGAACAACCCCGTGCTTGAGATGGCGCGGCTTATCGTCTTCCCCATCCTGGGCGAACTGGTGATAGACCGCCCTGAAAAGTTTGGCGGGAGGATAAGATTTTCCGACTACATGGAGCTTGAGAGGGTGTACGAGAAGGGCGAACTGCACCCCCTTGACCTCAAAAAGGGCGTTGCCGCAGCGCTTTCGGACATACTGGCTCCGGTGAGAGATTATTTCGCCCGCAGGCCAGAAAACCTTGAGAGGGCAAAAGAGCTCGTGGGAATATGACCCATGACCAAGACAAAACCGCTTGTCAGAGGTGTCAGAGGTGGACGGATGGAGATCCTGAAACAGGAGGTGTGGATTCACCGGGACGAAAAGGTGGTATCGCTTGAAATATTCAACAGGGGAAAGAGGGTGTTTTACAGCTACACATACATGTTTAAAGGGCGAAAGGGCGACTGGCGCCCGGCCGTGAGGTGGGACAACTACGAGTCGCCGCACGTGGACAAATACGACGAAAACCGTGCCCTGATAGAGACACAGCCATGTGGAGAAAAGCGCCTGGATGACGTGGTGAAACTCGCCACAATATTCAGAAAGAACCTGCTCGCAATGGACCTGTCGGGTTTATAAACCGGCGGATGTGGAAGATTGGAAAAGGAGCACAGAGGGCGGAGTGAAAAAATGAGAGTTGAGATTGTCAAAGAGTACAGCCCGGCCGAGATGGAAGAGATGAAAAACGGGCTCCTCAAAAAATACGGGTCTAGGAGCGTTCTCCAACAGAAAATAGCCCACACCGGCTGCACCCGGCCGGAGTACGTGGATGATTACATGCTGCTGTATGCCCTGGAGAGCAAAAACCCCTCCTTCCGCCATACACGCATATACACCTCCCCGGAGGTCACCTTTGCACTCACGCCCAGGAGGATGGAACTGCTGGACTTTCTCGCAGAGCACAGGGTTGAGTCCATAACACACCTCGCAGAGACTCTGAAAAGGGACTACAAAAACGTGTACGACGACATACGGGTCCTGTCTGATTATGGACTTGTCTCACTTGTGAGAGACGGCAGAAAAGTCCGCCCCGTGCCAGAGACACAGCGCATAACCATCACAATAGGACCATACACCTATGGTGGAAGCGGAGAAGCGGCGGGGAGACAGATAAAAGGAAAAGAGTGAGAGGTATAAGATGAGAGGTATAAGCGATGAAAAAAGCATCACCGGCATCCCTGTCTGACATGCTGTCTCTCATACGCCCCCACAACTGTGCCATGAGCGGCGTGGCCAGCGTCCTCGCCCTGTACATAGCCGTGGGCGGAGCCTTCTTCCTCCACAGCCCCCTAACAGTGGTAGAGGTTTTCCTCATATCTTTTCTCTTCGCATCCGCCGGGAACGCCCTCAACGACTACATGGACAGAGACATAGACCGGACAGCACATCCCCACCGCCCCATCCCATCCGGAAAAATAAGAGCCGAGAGCGCCCGCACATATTCATTCGTCACATTTGCTATCCTGGTCGCCTGGTCCTTTTTCCTCCACCCCCTGGCATTCGCCGTTGTGGCAACCAGCGCCGTCGTTATGATTTCCTACGAGTACCACCTGAAAAAAAGAGGACTTCCCGGAAACCTGGCTATAGGGTGGCTCACCGGATGTGCCTTCCTCTTCGGCGGAGGAGCCGCGGGAAGGATGGAAATAGTCGGGTTCCTGGCCCTGCTGGCGATGCTTTCAACCGTCGGGAGAGAGATAGCAAAAGACATTGAAGACGTGAAATCCGACCGGGGCCAGAGAACAACTCTGCCCATGAAAATCGGTGCCAGAAGGTCCTCTGCTGTCAGCGGGGCTTTCTTCCTGTCCGCCGTGGCGCTCAGCCCCCTGCCATACCTGATCGGCGTGCTGCAGACATCCTACTTGCTGGTGGTGGCAGTGTCGGATGCAATATTTATATACAGCGTCTATCTGCTCAAAAAAGATGTAACCCGGGCTCAGAAAACATCCAAGGTCGCCATGCTGTTCGGGCTGATAGCCTTCTTCGTCGGAAAAATAACGATGTAGTAATCTGATAAAACAGGTGACATAAAAAGGCGGAGGTGTACGAGAATGGCAGAAAAAAAGGCCGAAGCGGTCTATGATTACATACTCAGAGAACTCAGAGAGAAAGAAAAGATGCACATGGCGCTCATAGACCCTGACAAACAGTCCCCCCAAAAAGCAGGAGAAAAAGCCCTGGCAGCTGCCCTGGGCGGAACCAGTGCCATAATGGTCGGCGGCTCCACCGGTGTCACACAGCAAAAACTGGACGAAACCATAAAAGCCATAAAAGAAAGGGTTGAACTCCCAGTCATCCTCTTTCCGTCCGGCGCGTCGGCTATAACCCCAAACCTTGACGCTCTCTATTTTATGATGGCGATGAACTCCACAGACCCCCGTTTTCTCGTGGAAGAGCAGGCAAAGGCGGCACCTTATATCAAAAAGATGGGCATAGAAACGATCCCCATGGGATACGTAATAGTTGAGCCGGGGATGAAGGTCGGAGAGGTCTCCAGAGCCCGCCTTGTCAAAAGGGACGAGGCGGAGCGGGCCATCGGATACGCCCTGGCAGCGGAGATGTTTGGAATGAAACTCGTCTACCTGGAAGCGGGGAGCGGAGCGGACAGCCCCGTTCCACCGGACATGATAAAGGCCGTGCGGGAAAAACTTGACCCAAAAATACCCCTCATAGTAGGGGGAGGGATAGACGGCCCAGAAAAAGCCAGGACCGTGGCAATGGCGGGGGCGGACATAATAGTCACGGGCACACTCGTGGAAAAAGTCGGAGATGTGGAGGATAAAATAAGGGAGATTGTTGAGGCGCTGGGACGTTGATCATTATCCGGCAGATCACCGATGAGCCATTTCTATGAACATCCTGTGTATCCGCGTGTCTCCCGTCAGCTCTGGGTGAAAAGCCAGGGCCAGGAGGTTGTCCTGTTTCGCCATGACAACGGCATCGCCGAGCCAGCCCACGGGTCTGCAGCGGCCCCACGTCTCGGTTATCACAGGCGCCCTTATGAAGACGCCGTGGAAAGAGCCAATATCCTCCACTCTCACCTCCGCCTCAAAGGACTCGCGCTGGCGGCCAAAGGCGTTTCTGTCCACGGCCATGTCCATGAGTCCCAGCAGCTCTGTCCTGGTCCGCGTCACCTCGTCGTCGCCCCTTGAAGCCAGCAGGATGCAACCGGCACAGGTTCCCATGATGGGGATACCGTTCTTTCCTATCTCCCTTATCTTTTCAAAAAGGCCGTATTTCAGCAGCAGCTTAGATATTGTCGTGCTCTCTCCGCCGGGGAGTATGAGGGCATCAAGGTCCCGGAGGTGTTCCAGCCGGGTCACCTTTACAACGTCCCCTCCCCCCGCTGTTTCTTCCAGCGCTTTCTTTGTGACCTGTACATGTTCGTGAACTGATCCCTGGACAGCGACCACTCCAATTCTCATGGCGTTTCCGCTCCCAAAATCTCAGCTCTCCAGTATCACAATCTTATTTCGTCGTCCCAGTCCTCGCCGCCCTCGTCTTTGCCTTCGTCAAAGCCCGGGAGTTCATCCGCGGTTTCCTCGTCTCCAAAACCTTCTCCTCTCAGGCCGGCTTTTTTCTCCAGTTCTTCTCCGTGCATTATCGCCCTCTCGGCGTTCTTTATCGCCTCGGCGAAATCCCCTGCTTTGAAAGCATTCTCAGCCCTGGTGAAAAAGCTCTTCATCTGCGACAGGTCAACGTCCGTGTATCTCAAACTGTAAAGGAGTGCCTGGGCGTCTCTTATGAGATCCCGTGCTTTTTCCCGTCTGGCAAGTGTTTCTTCCAGGCGGCGTTCTATTGTGGAGAGATATGTTCCTGCACGTGAGAACTCTCTGGAGGCGAAAAAGTTTCTCGCCTCGTACAACATTGACTCCAGGCTGGTGGTGTCCACCCCCTTGAGCCGTGCCTCGTGTATCTTTTTTTCCACCTCCCGCATCTTTTCCCGTACCTCGTCCTCGCTTGTCTTTTCACCGTCCAGGTCCTCGTCGGCGATGGAAAGATCCTGTTCAGACGGGGGCGGCGTCTCCGGGGGCGGAGGAACCGGCTTGAGATGGGGCTTTTTTCTGCGGGCCGGCTGGGCGGGTTTCTGCTCCTCCATGGTCATACCCTCTTCCCCAGGCACGTCAGTGGGCGTTGATATCAGGCCGAGTTCTTCCCTGATCTCCTCTTCGTCCACATCTGGCTGTATGTCTTCTCTCTCCCGTGCCGCTTTTATGTCCGCCAGAGACACCACAATGGGGTACCTGAAACGGTCGTACATCACCCACCCCACGATTATGACCATGAAAACCGCCAGAGATACGTAGCCGAACAGGACATAAAGCATCGGATTTGAGCCAACGTATATCTCGCGGGAAAGTGAGAAAGCAGGCAGGGGTTCGGCTGTGGCGTTCGGGAAAACCGTTGCAGACAGCATGTGAGTGCCCGTTCTGGGGAACGTCACATTGAAAACGAAGTCCTCACGGGCTCCGTTACCCAGCGAGATGTTCATCTGCCCTATTTCCTCCCCGTTGTCATACAATACTAGGGGGACGTCCTGGGCCAGGACACCGCTCGGGTTATAGACAGTGACACGGACCTCAACGTTCATTCTGCTCAAAACCCTCCCATAGGGGGAGACCACTTCTATTTTCTCCACCACCAGGTATGGCACGGGGTTTATGTGAACCACAAAAGGCGTCTGGGACGTGTCAGGGAAAGGTGTCCCTCCGGGCATTACCGCTTCGGCGTAAAACGTGAAATCGCCCGCGGCAACGGTGGGTGGTACGGTGATGTTAACCACTGTGGTGTTAAATCCATCCGCCAGCACATCCATGACAGGCATCTCGTCCACAGAAGGATATGCCCACCCCGCGGGCAGTCCTATGGTGTTCGGGTCCTGCTTTAGCGCAACCACCACACGGTCCCCTATGTTTCCACGGTTGTAGACCCTTATCTGCAACGAAAACGTCCGCCCGGGGTCAACGTGCACCTCGGACGGCACAATATTTTCAACTGCTGGTAAGGATGCCGGAACGACGGTTATATTTATGCGAATTGACGCGTTGAGATACCACTGGTAGTCGTCCGTGCCTGCCTTAAAAAAAATGTGATAGTCGCCTGCTGGCATCCCGGGTGGGACCGAAAAATCTGCGGAAAATGAAATACTCTCCGATGGCGCGAGTGTGGGTGTAATATACACCTCCGAACCATTGTCCAGGTGCGAGAGACCAGAAAGGTCCACGCTGATCTCTTTGCCCCCGGCGCTCATGTTGGAGGAGCCAAGGCCCTTGTCCATCGTTATTATAAAAGACTGGTCCGTGTCCTGGTTGTTTGTCAGAGAAAGGTTTACCGAGAAAAAAACATCAGGTCTCACAGGATAATCCGTCCTGTTATCTGCCACCGCCCAGGTCGCACAAGGGGGGATGGATTCCGCAAAAACGGGGTGTGACACAAAAAAGGGCGGTAGCAAAAAAGAAATGGTCAGAAAAAAGGACAGTGCCGCTGCTGTTTTCCCCGCTGATAGTCTCCTTCCGCGATTATTCCCATGACAAACACGAAGGTGTCCATTTTTCATATCCATCTCCCGGTTTAATATGGCAGCGGCCAATATATACTTATCTGTGAGAGTATGCCGCCGTTATAATCCCCTCTTCTTCTCCCAGGAGGTTTACAAAGCCGTAACGCTCAAACTGCACAACACCCTCTTTTATTTCCGCGGCTTCGGCTTCCACCAGCCCGGTGTCCTCCCCGCCCTCAGGGAGAAGGACCCTGCACTCCACGGTTTCACGTTTCCCTTTCTTGGGGGACACGGGGAGCCAGTGCACGATTTTTATCCCCTGCCTCAGGACCGAGAGGTCGTTCCCGGTGTATTCAAGGCTGAGGCTAAAATCTGTGTCCATGTCGGGGCCAGATCCTTTCAACCGCACAACGAAGTTTGCCAGGTCTTTTAGCCGTATCATTTCGCCGTCCTTGAAAGACCGGACGTCTTTTTCAGCCAGAAAAACACCCAGAGACGGGTTTAGTCGGAGGGTTCTCTGCCCCCACTCCGGGTGGTCGGGGTGGCGGGGCGGTTTTGCCACCAGGGGATCCCGGGCGCCGAAGATTGACGCTTTTATCGGGCTGGCAACGAAGAACATCCTCTTGGCAATGGGGTCAACTATCTCCCGGTTGTAGGCGTATAGTGTGTCCCACGAAAAGACTATGTCCACGGGCTTGATGCCCACCTCAACCCAGTAGCGCCTGATGGCATCGGGTCTTATCCCCCTCCTGGCCATTGCCCTGAGTGTCCCGAGCCGGACGTCGTCCCAGCCACTGTACTCTCCCTTCTCAATGCCCTCTTTTATGGTGGACGTTTTCAGCACCACACCCTCCATGGAAACCCAGCCATAGTGTATGAACACCGGCTCTTTCCATCCCATGTAGCGGTAGATGTATTTCTGGCGGAGGGTGTTGTTCAGGTGGTCTTTCCCCCTCAGGACATGGGTCATCCCCATGTGGTGGTCGTCCACCGCCACGGAGAAGTTGTAAAGGGGATAAACGCGGTACCGTGTGCCTGTCCTTGGGTGCGGTGACTCAACGATTCTCATGGCCACAAAATCCCGGAGGGCCGGGTTCGGATTCGAGAGGTCCGTTTTTATGACCAGGCTGGCTTCTCCCTCGGCGTATTCGCCTCCGAGCATTTTTTCCCAGTCGTCCAGCTGGTCTTCCACGGGTCTCTCCCGGTGCGGGCAAGGCTGCTTTTTCAGCTTCATCTCCCGCCATGCCTCGTTTTCACAGGTGCACACATAGGCGGCGCCCTTTTCAAGGAGTTTTCTGGCGACGTCATAATATAGCTGGAACCTGTCGCTCTGAAAATAGACCTCATCTGGATGGGCGCCCATCCACTCCATGTCCTCAAGTATCATGTCATAGGCGTCGGGGTCCACCTTTGTGGGGTTGGTGTCTTCCATGCGAAGGATGAGCTTTCCACGGTACATGCGGACGTACTCGTCGTTCAAAACAACGGCCCGTGTGTGGCCAATGTGGAGTGGGCCGGAAGGGCCGGGTGCAAAGCGCATGACCACGTTGCCAGGGGTGGCATCCGGTAGAGGGGAGAGGCCTGTCTCCTTTTTCTTCTCCTTTTTCTCAAGCAGTTCTGGATAGGACTCTTCAAGCAACCGCTTTTGTTCTTCTGGGGGGAGAGAATTAACCTCTTCTACAATTTTTTTTGTGATTGCTGCCATCTCTCTGGCCATAGGCTTCCACTCGGGGCGCTCTGCCATGACCTTCCCCATGACGGAGCCAACGCTGGCCTTTCCGCCGTAAAGGACGGCGTTCTGGATGGCGAACTTTTTCACCACCTCATCTATCTCATGCTCAGAGGCGTCTCGCCCGCTATCATCTGGGCTGCCGTTTCGCAGGCCGTCTTTTTTTCGCTTATCTCCCATGTCTCCCATGCGAAAGGGATGGGTTTTTTGTGTATTTAAATGTGACAGAAGCTGTGCCAGCAACTATGCTATTTTTTCCCTTTGACACCCTCCGCTTCACGGTCACCGTCCCCCGCCGCCTCCATAATTTTTATAGAAAATATCACATTCAGGTCACATGGGCAAAAAGTGCAAACTCGGAAAAACACCTGAGGCGTACGGCTACTGCAGTGAGTGGATTGGCTCAAAAGGGATGACAGCCATGCCCGCTGTTGGCAACATATGTGATTACTGTCTCAACTACGTAGAAGACGAAGACCAGACACCCTGATCATGTGAAGTCACCTATCGTCTTCTGGGACCCATGAGCCCCATTCCCGCCCCTGTCTCTCCCACCATCTATCTTTTTACCCTGCCCGGGTGGTGTTTTTTTATCAGTGGGGAGGTCAACGCCAAAAATCTTCTTAACAACTCCCGGCCCGAAACCCGGGAGGTTCTGTATAACTCGCGGGTCTGCGGATAGCACATCTGACAGACTCCGATAACCGTACGCATAGAGTGTCCTGGCGCGCTTCCTTCCAACACCTGGCAGTTTGACAAGGGGGAGAAGCTCCTCCCGTATGCCATGGGCTACCCTCTTCTCAACCCGCCTGACAGGGCCCTCCATCTCAGGGGCGAAGAGGGATGCTATGGCTTCCATTGCGTGCAACAGCCACCGGGCCGTCTCAACCCTTGCGTGGACATCTCCCGGCCCAACCCCGAAGCTCTCAGCGAGGGTGTCGTCGTCCTTTTCCTCAATCCAGTCGTAGAGCAGCAGAGCGGTTTTGACCTCCCTCAAAAACAGTCCGTACTCGTAGCCGTCTTCGGGAACGGGCAAAATCAGGGTGCTGAACAGGGGCTCAAGCCGCTCTTCAACCCGGTCCATCTCCCCCGGGGACATGTACAGTTTGAGCATGTCCGGGGTAGCAGATATGGCGTGGAGGATTCCGAAATCAATTTTCGCTCCCCCGCCGCCCACCTTTAAAATAACAGATGCGCCACGTTCCACGGCCTGTTTGAGAATCACCGCTGACTTCGGGTCTACATAGAGGTTGCTGACCAGTTTACCGAAACGTGTCACGTCAAAAAACTCGCCATCGCGTGTCAAAAAACCAGTTTCCACGAGAAAAGAGAGGGCTTTTTCCACCTCTTCTTCTATTTCCACAACGTCTCGCTGACACACATAAAATGTTCCGCCCAGAAAGTCCATCAACTCATCCACAGTTGAGCACGTGCCCGTTGCGAAAAGCCCGAGGATGTGTTTTCGCAGAGCCGTGGCAACACCGAGTTTTGAGTATATCTCCTCCGGTTCTCCCAGGACATACCTCTCCATCAACCCCCAGACGTCTCTCTCTTTTCTGGCAACGATTATAGCCTCCCCATAGGGATCAAGGCCTGGCCGCCCCGCACGGCCGCACATCTGTTTTACCTCAAGGACGGGAATGTACCCGCTTCCAAAGTCGGGGTCATAGCGCCGGACATCCCTTATTATGACGCGTCTGGCGGGCATGTTTATGCCCGCAGCCAGGGTGGGTGTGGCAACAACACATTTGACAGACCCGCTCCGAAACGCTCTCTCAACGAGTCGCCGCTGAGAAGAGGACAGGCCGGCGTGGTGGAAAGCAACACCGCGGGACATACACCACACCAGCCGGCGGTGGAGAGAACTGGCCTCTTCAACATCCACTTCTCCCATCATCACGTCTTCTCCTGGAGCGCCCTCGCCAACCTCAACACCGAGGTTTAGAGCTATTCGTCTGGCCTCCGCCTCAGCCGATTTTCTGCTGGAAACAAAAACTAGGACCTGACCGCCCTCCTCAACGATCTCCCGGACCATCCCAAGAACCTTGCTCTCCCCCCCGGGGTATTTCACAGGCCTCTCCTCGCCATCGGAGAAATGCAGCCTGTTGGCGAAAAAAACACCCTCCCGGAGAGGGGTCGGCCGCCACTCGCTCTTCACCAGCACGGCGTCCAGCCAGACCGCTATGTCCATGGCGTTTGAAATCGTCGCAGATAGAGCTATGATTTGCGCACCCGGGCTCAGGTGTCTCAGGCGGGCAAGGAGGACCTCCATTGTTGGCCCCCTGTCAGGGTCGTTCACCAGATGGACCTCGTCTGCCACTATGACTCCCACGCTCTTTCCCCATCGCTCCCTGTGGCGGAGTATTGAGTCTGCTTTTTCGCTTGTGGTCACCAGAATGTCATAGTTCTCAACTCCCTCCTCCACCATATCAACGTCTCCTATGCTCATGCCCACTTTTATGCCCAGAGAGGAGAATTCTGCCATGTCCTCGTATTTTTCCTGCGCCAGAGCTTTTAGAGGGACTATATAAACACCTTTTTTCCCCGAAAGAACGCCCTGCAGAAGAGCCAGATATGCTATCAGCGACTTGCCGCTGGCAGTTGGAGCAGCCACGACAACGTTTTTTCCGCCCAGAACGTGGGGGATCGCCTCGGCCTGTGGGGGATAGAGGGAACGTATTCCCTTTGACAGGAAGAGGTCAACTATGCGGCGGTCAACTCCGAGTTCTGTCAGGTCTCCGACCATCATCGGATTCTGGTCTGTTCTGGCGGTATAAAGATTTTTGGGGTGCAGGAGCGGGAAATGAAAGTGATGAATAAAGGTGATTGACGGATGAGGGTGATGAAGCAACGGAACCATTTTTGTCCCACAAAAAATCCTTAAACCCCGCCCGTGTTGGGTGTCCCATGGCAAAGCGCACGTTCGTTGTCGTCGGTCACAAAGTTTCCACAGCCCCGGACTTCACGCTGGATGACCTGGCCGGTTCTACTGGACGACTTGACATCCTGCTCCGGGCCATACACTCTGCGCTCCTCATATCCCATGGAGTGCGTCGGGACTCGGAGATATACCTAGTGCTCCGGGGACCCCCGGACCCGCCAATAACACTACGCGTAGATGGTGAAAAAGTCCGGTATCTCAACCCGGACGAACGCAGCACCGGGGCACTGGTCAGACAGGCACTGATAAAAGCCAGAAAGCTCGGGTCCGAAACCGGGTCCGAGTGGATGGAGAGCACGCCCGGTTTTTTTGTGTCCAGAAAGGGGCTGGGGGATGTGCTGGATCTCTTTGAAAAAAGGGACCTGATTTACCTACACGAAAAAGGAGAGGACATAAGAGGCGTGGATTTGAGCGGAGAAGAAGTGTATCTTCTGAGCGACCACGTTGATTTCACCCCCGAAGAGGAGAATCTCATTGAAAAAAAAGGCGCCAGGCGTATCTCGCTCGGGCCAGTGAACCTTCACACCCACCACGCTATAATACTGGTTCACAACGAACTGGACCGCAGGGGGGTCTGAGAAAAACCGCCGTCCTGGTTGTCTGTGTGGCGCCAGACATAAACAAACCTGCCGGTTGAACCGTCTATGAGGCACTTCATGGTCCCATCCTTTTTCTCCAGGAAAAAACCGAACCGGGTTATGCCGCCGTAGAAACCGGGAGAGAGTGCGCCGGAAAAAAAACCAGAGGGGTCTGGCTGTGTGACATTCGCCTCTGTGCCCAGCCACACGTCGTTTCGCACCTCTCCGCCGGAAAAAAAGTTTGAGAGAACTTCGTCTGACTGCTTAAAGACCTCCTCCGCGCCCCCATACGAAAGGATATCTCCTATTTCTTCCCTGCTGTAAACCTCTCTTCCGCCGCCTCCCCATTCCTCAAAAAGACAGTTCCCTCCTCCGGATAGACGTGTGACGTTAACAGTGTAGCCCTCCCCTCTTGGTGTTGAGACGGTTATGTTCCAGTAGTCAACGTTTGCCGAGAAGTTTTTGCCGTATCTGGTAAAAGAGACATATGCGTCCGGGTGGGCTGAGACAAAATCTCCCATGGCGGTGTTGTTAGCAGCGGCATCTATGGCGTCTCTGGCGGCGAAATCCGCTGGTATGCTAGAAGACGCTGATGAGACGACACGCGGAGGCACGATGGTGAGCGATGTGACCTCTTCCTCCAGAGAGGGTATTTTTTCCAGAAAACTCGTATAACACGGGGCGGTGTCTGTGCCAAAGGTTATCTCCGTCCCCCCGGGATAGATCTCGCTGGCAGTGGACACCGCCAAGGTCTCCGTTTTGTTGCCGTTCAAATTTTGTTTGACGTGAAGACGTGTGTATACTGAAAAAAAGGTCTCGTTGACAACCCATATCTCCATCTCAAACGCCTCTATTCCAAGTGCCGTCTTTGTCTCTTCGTCAACTGTGACGTCCAGAACCAGGGCGGGTGCTCCTTTGAAGTTTTCCGCCCGAATGGCGTGCCAGTCGTATGCCACGCCGCCAACCTTTTTGACCGCTCTCTCTCCCAGCCAGAAGGTCCTGTTCTCTCTGAGAACAGCGGGATACACGGGCGGTGTCTCTTCTCCCGGCGCAGGATAAAATGTCACCCTGTCAATAGAAGTTATCTCTTTTTCTTTGGAAGCAAAACTGAAGTAAAAAGAGGAGCGGGAAACAGTCTGACGCTGGATAACCGTCCTGTTGTTCTTTTCCAGAAAATTTGACTCCACTATCCTCACGTCTCCCGACACACGCACACTCCCGGATGAGGTGGCTATGCGCCCTTCAACGCCGAGGTTCTGGGTGCGGGAGAGGTTTACTGCCGCATGTTTTTCCATGAAACCATCTTCCACCCCGCCCACGTTCTCCCAGTCAGACATCTTTCTTTCAGATGTGCCGTTGGCCCAGAACCAGACCTCTTTTACAGTCACTTTCTGTCCGTTATGTGTGGTGGAATATATGCCATCGGGGTTCCTCGCGTGGAAGAAGTTCTGTTCGTTATAAGAAACGACCTCCCCTTCGCGCTCCGATGGGAGTACTATCTGGAGCGGCGACACACGGAGGTTACGGCTGGTTGTGTACTCCCGCCCATGCTCGTCCACGACTGTCAGGAGCACCCTGTACGTGCCCGCCGTTTTGTAGTATTTCTCAACCTTTTCACCGGTGGCGTTTGTCCCGTCACCGAAGTCCCACAAGTATTTCTGTATGGGCGTTGAGGCTTCGGCTTTGAAAGATATGACCTTGCCCGCGATGGCCGTGGACGGGCATACTATCCGGGGCGAAGGTGGTCTGTACTCGTAGTAAAAAACCGTGCCGACAAATAACAGGACGACGAGGAGAACCAGCAGGGACGTTTTCTTTTTACCTGTGGAGGGGGGCTTTTTTCTCACCTTTTCCCCCGGGCCACCCCCGGGTTCCATGTCTTTTTTCGCCACCCGGCGTCTGTCCTCTTTTTTTTCAGTGTCCTCCGGGGGGGCTATTTCTATGGTCACAAAATCCCCGTCCAATGTTTTTCCGGTTTCATCGTCCAGCCCATCTTCTTCAATGCGCTCCAGAAAAGAGGTATCTTCTCCTACCCGGATAAAAATCTCATCTCCCCCAGCATCGTCTCCACGGTGTTCCACATGGCGGTCTGTTATGTCCACCATAACAAGCCCAGCCAGCGTTCCAAGTTTATTTTAGGAGGGACATGGCCTTTTTTATTCTTGCCACTCCCTCTTTTATGTTGTTAAGCGAGTTGGCATAGGAGAAACGTATGTGTCCCTCGCCCCGCTCTCCAAAAGCTCTTCCTGGAGTGGAAAGCACCCCGTGTCTGAGGAGGTGCATGGCGACGTCCTCCGATTTAATATCTCTCCCACCATCTGGGAGGTTTATCCTGGGAAAGACATAAAAGGCGCCCTGGGGGTGGTAGGTCTCAAACTCTTCCATTTCCTGGAGGGCGGAGACGATATAATCCCTCCTCTTTTTGAACTCCTCAACCATCCTCCTGACAGGGTCCTGCGGCCCCCTGAGAGCGGCCAGAGCGGCGTACTGTGTTGGGGTCGGAGGACACGCCACCGTGTAATAATGTATCTTTGCCACCTGGTCCAGCAGTTCTTTTTCGGCGTATATGTATCCCATTCTCCAGCCGGTCATGGCGTATGTCTTAGAAAAAGAGTTGACATAGACGTGGTTTTCCACCCTGCCCAGAAAGGATATGTGCTCTGCGTCGTATATTATTTCGTCATAGACCTCGTCCGACACAACAAAGAGGCCGTGGTCGTTGGCTATGTCCGATATCATCTTAACGATTTCCGCGTTAAACACCGTTCCCGTGGGGTTGGAGGGCGTGTTCACGATTATCCCCTTTGTTTTTGGGCTCAAAAGCCCCAGGAGGGTGTCCTGATCCGGGAGAAAACCGTTTTCGTATAGCAGCGGGTACCTCACCGGTTTCGCCCCCGAAAGGAAAACGTGTGAATCGTACAGCACAAAGCCCGGGTCCGGGACAAGAACCTCGTCCCCCTCTTCAAATAGGGACTGACACGCCGAAAAGAGTCCCTCGGTGGCACTCACCGTTACCAAGATGTTTTCGGCGTCCACATCTTTTTTCCAGCGGTGGAGTCTCCTGGCAATCGCCTCTCTGAGTTCGGGGATTCCCCTCGTGGGCCCGTACTTGTTTTTTCCGCTCTCAAGCGCCTTTTTGTACGCTTCTACCACGTGCTCTGGCGGCTGGAAATCTGGCTCTCCAAGGCCCAGCATAACCGTGTTCCCGTCGGCCATCTCAAACATGCGCCGTATACCTGACATGCGTATACGTTCAACTCTTCGGGACAACATCTTAAACCAACCTCTTGCTCAACCTTACTTCTCCTTACGTCGCTCTCCTTACGTCGTCTTGTTTTTCTCTTTTTCTATCCTTTTCAGAAGGATGGCGGCGCCTATTCCCTCTGCTATTCCCCTGGCCTTTTCCCACCATTCCTCCGCTCTCTCTGTTTCGCCCATGTCCCTATAGATGTTGGCCTTTTCAAGGTATATCTCCGCCAGGGTGTAGGGGCTTTTTGCTTTTTCCCCGTATTCAATCGCCTTTTCAACGTTTTCCATCGCCTGATCCCAGTTTCCCTTCAACCGGTATGCAATAGCATATGCCTTGTACACGCCGGAGAGGCCTATAGCGTCCCCTATTCTCTCAAGTATTTTAAGTGCGCCGTCCGCATAGTTTATCGCCTTGTCCGGTCTGCCGCTTCTGGCCAGCGCCTCGGCGGCGTTGAAAAGGGCCCATCCGACCATTGTTTTGTTACCTATTTTTTCCGCCACCGCCCCTGTTTTTTTGAAAAACGAAAAGGCCTCGTTCCATTTTTCCAGCTGGAGATATGTGTCGCCTATGTTGTTGTATGCACGTGCCAGCTCCCCATAGTTTTTGGTCTTTGTGAGGAGGTCAACGCTTTTCAGGTAATATTTGAGCGCTTTTTCAAGTTCCCCCTTTTCGTTATAGACGTTGCCAAATTCTATGAGTATCGGCCCAATGAGATTTACTTCTTTCTCTTTTTCTGCCAGAGACAGCGCCTCCGAATACTTCTCTATGGCCCTGTCAAATTCTCCCATACGCCAGTGGACATATCCGATCCCACGCAAGGCCTCTATTTTGTATTTCGGGGAACTGTATTTTTCCGCCATCTCAAGCACTTCTCTGTACAGTTTGCTGGCCTCCTGCCATCTGCTGGTCACCCTGTGGACGTCCGCCATCTTTTTCATGGCATCCATTTTTTTCTCCTCGTCCCCCGTTTTGTCAAATAGTTTGATGGCCTTTTTATAGCTGTCCAGAGCCGCTGACACTTCTCCTATGGCGCTTTCAGCATCGCCTTTTTTGACAAGAAGTTCGGCCATCTTTTTGTTCATCTTCTCCCGGGCCTTCCCCCTTTTGTTCTTTAGCAGTTTTTTAAGGCTGGAGGTGGCGTTTTCGTAATGAACACGGGCGTCAACGGGGGCGAGGGAGGACAGCGCTTTATCCCCCGCTTTTTCCTCAAACTCAACAGTTTTTTCCAGGTTGCCTGCCAGGGAATACTGGCGTGCGATCAGGTAAACATCCCCTCCCATCTCCTCAAGGGTTTCAGCCAGTGTCTCATGAACGCTCTCCGGGTCTTCCAGCTGGCGGTATACAAGCTCCCTTACCTCGGGATACTCAAATTTGAAATACCCGCTCTCATCCTCTCTGAGGAGGCGTGAAGAAGAAAGGTGGTCTATGGCGGCACGTGTTCTTGAGGGAGAAAGCATGCCCGATTTTGTCATGGCCCTTTCTATGGTTGAAATATTAAACCGGTCTCCAAAAGCAGAGGCGAATCCCAGTACCTTTCTAGAGTCGTGGTCAAGGTTTTTCACCTGGGAGAGTATTATCTCTTTCAGGCTACCTGGCAGGGGTATTGAGCTGAGGTCTATCTCCGTGTACCAGTAGGGGTTTGACCTGTCTATGTCCTCTTTTTCCATTATAGCGTTGACAACCTCCCGCACAAAAAGCGGGTTGCCCCGGGTCTCCTTGTAAAGACGTTTTATGAAAAGCGTGGGCATGTCCTTCACGCCGAGCATTTTTTCAACCATCTCCATGACGTCAAGGGCGTTCAGCGGACCCAGGGGAAGAAAATGTATGGACTGGTTCTCAGAAGATACCACGCTGTGGAGCGGGTGGCGTGGCGAAACCTCCTCGTCCCTGTAAGCCGCTATGCCCATTATCGGAGCAGAGGGCAACAGCTTCAGGAAGCTGGAGAAAAACGCCAGCGAAGAAGCATCAATCAGGTGAAAATCGTCAACCACTACCAATAGGGGGATGTGTTCTGCTATGTCCATAAAGATGTCGTTTATCGTTGAAAACAGGTCTTCCCGGTTTATTGAAGAGGCGCCCTCCCTGGAAAGAAGAGCGTTTTCAAGTGCCCGTATCTTCTTAAGGGTTATCTCAAACTCATCCTTCTCCTCTTTTACGAGGGAGTGTCTGTCTGTCTCACCGTATTTGCGCAGCAGTCGGATAACGGACTCATACGGCTGGTCTTCGGTGCTGCAGCGTGTTGAAAGAGTCCTGACCTCCGGGTGGCGTCTAACGAACTCCTCAACGAGGTGAGTTTTTCCTATCCCGGCGGGTCCTGTGACGAAAACCGCCTTGCCATATCCCTTTTTCACCTCTGAGAGAAAACGCTCAAGCTGCTCAAGTTCTTCTTCTCTTCCAACGAAGACGTTTTTTATCATCAACCGTCCCCCGTGTGCATTTCAAACTCTTGTTTCATATTCTTTTTTGCACTCTATTTTTCGCACTTTTCTTTGCTCTCACTGCACAGGGCATAACAGTTTGTATTAATAAATATTCCCCGACTCCCATACCGTTCTCATCTCACACATTTTTCTGTCCAATATCCCTATCACCCTTTATTTCCTAAAAACGAGACAAAGTTTTTTTTATAACACAGGTTTTTGGGGCAAACATGACGTCCATCCAGAGACCACGGGGCACCAGGGACTTCCTGCCAGCAGAGATGGAGAGAAGACGCCACATAGAAAAACTGCTGAGAGACGCCGCCGAGCGGTGGGGTTTCAGGGAAATATCCACCCCAACATTTGAAGAAGAGAGGCTTTTCATAGAACGATCAGGCGAAGGAATCGTTGAAGAACTCTATTCCTTTGAGGACAAAGGGGGCAGGCGGCTGGCACTGAGGCCAGAGTTCACAGCGGCCGTTATGCGTGTCTATGCCACAGAGATGAAAAACTGGCCAAAACCGATAAAACTTTACTATTTCGGAAACGCCTTCCGGTATGAAAGACCCCAGAGCGGCAGGTACAGGGAGTTCTGGCAGTTTGGCGTTGAGACGATAGGATGCGCCACCCCCCTTGCCACAGGCGAATCTATAGCGCTTGCCATGAAAATGGTTTCCGCTGCCGGAGTAAAAGAGCCCGTTCTCCGGGTTGGACACGTAGGGATACTCAAAAAGATCATTTCCAGCCTCGGCCTGCCAGAAGAAAAACAGCGGGAGGCGATGCGGGCACTGGACAAGGGAGACCGGGAGAACTTTGAAGAGGTCGTCTCCGCGTCAGAAAAACCCCTGTCGGAGATGCTCATTGAATACATGGAAGCCAGATATGATCTTGGCCGGGCGAAAGCGGTGCTGAAAACAATGTCCGGGGACACGGCCTTAACACAGAAAAACATAGACGACGATGTTGGTCACCTTGAAAATACCATTCGGGTGGCGGAGTCACTGGGATGCAAAAACATATCCGTTGACCTGGGCATAGCCAGGGGACTTGACTATTACACGGGGGTGGTGTTTGAAATAGACGCCCCGTCTCTTGGAGCGGAAAAACAGGTGTGTGGTGGGGGAGAGTACGAGCTGGGAACGCTTTTTGGACTCCAGCCCGTTGACAGCGTCGGGTTTGCACTGGGTTTTGACCGCCTGGTGCTGGCCAGCGAGGTGGACGTGGAAGAAAAAGCCCTTGATTTTTTCGTCATAGACCTCAGCAAAACAGAAAAAACCCGTTCCACAGCACTTGAGATTCTGCTCTTTTTGAGAGAACACGGGTGCAGAGCAGACATTGACCTGATGGAGCGTGGGGCGAGCAAAGCTCTCAAATACGCCTCTTCCCGTGGAACAAAATGGGCCATCCTGGTGGGCGAGAGAGACATTGAAAAAGGGGTGGTAACACTCCGGGACATGAAAACAGGGGAGCAAAAAGAGATGCCCGCGCCCGGAAAAGCGTCTGGACCGGAAGAAGAAGATTCATGGGTGTCTGGTTGGCTAAACTTTTTAAAACAGGTAGTGATTTCCATTTGGTAAATGGCATACAGATTGCTCTTGCCGGACGGTGAGCTTTTCTGCTCAATATGCAAAGCCCCTGTCACAGCCACCTCCACCGTGTGTGGCTCATGCGGGGCCACATTAGCTGATACGCTGCCAGGGAAAAGATGTCCCCAGTGCGGCACACCGCTCCCCGAGACCGCAAAAGAGTGCCCGAAATGTGGGATGGTTTTCAAACCCGCAGAGAGACCGCCTCCTCTAACGGGCGGGGACGAAGAGTTTCTCACAAAGCTGCTTGAGTGGGGGAAAAGGGTTGCAGAAAAAGAGAGAGAAACCCTGGAGGACAAACTTGAACAGGAAATAGCCACACAGATATTCCAGAGGGCTGTCCAGCGTAAACCCGCTGTCCTGGCGGAGGAGGTGGAAAAAGCGGCTGATGAAAAAAGGAAAGCGGAAGAAAGAAGTGAACTGCTTAAAAGCGTGGCAACTCCCATAGAGATTGCTGAGCTGGGCAAAGAAGAAAAATACAGGGAGATAGAGCGTCTTATACAGGAAAAAGAGAAAGAGCTGGCACGGCTGAAAGGCAAAAAGGGCGTGGCTGTTGAGAAAAAGCGTGAGAAACTGACCAAGGAAATAGATGACCTGAAAAAACAGCTTGACCGGATAAAAGAACAGACAGACAAAATAAAGAGGCTGGGGGAGATACACAAAAAGGCCTCTCAGTTGACAGAGGAAGAACTCAGAGAAAAAGAGCGGCAGCTGGAGATGCGTCTGGCAGAGTTCAAAAAAGAGGTTGAGAGGAGAGAGAAAGAAAAAGAGGAAATCAGACGCAAAATGGGAGAACTCGCAGAGATGGAAAAACGCCTCCGCTCGTGGGAGGCAGAGCTGGAGATAAAGGAAAAAGAACTCGTTGAAAAAGAGCGCGAACTCATGGAGAAGATGTCCTCTATGGAGGGGGGAGAAAGCAAAGTGAGAGAGGAGGCGGAGAGGGAGGGGGATGAGAGCGCTGTTAGGGTTACCGGGAGTATAACACCGGAAGAATGGTTGCGAGCACAGAAAAAGCTCCAGCAGGAAGTCTTCGCCCTCCACCTGGGTGTTGAGCCCGGAGAAATAGAAAGCAGAGACGAGGACACAGGCGGAATAGAAGACCAAACTGCCGCCCTTAAAAAGGTGATAGCAGAAAAAGAAAAGGAGATTTCCGCTCTGAGAGAAGAAATAGACGAACTTAAAAAGGCCATGGCGGAGGAAGGAAAAGAAGAATACCGGAAAGCTATTGAAGATCTGGAAACGGCAAAAAAAGACCTGGAAGATAGGGACAAGACGATAAAAGAGCTGAAAAATGAGATTAAAAAGCTCAAAAAAGAGATGGCGAAAATCAAAAAAGACCTTGAACAGAGAGAAGAGTTTGACGAAGATGTCAAAAAGATACTCAAGGTCCTTGACGACCTGCTTGAAAATCTGCCCGAGGAGGTCGTGGATCGCTTCGCCCTGTCTGATGATTTCAAACTCTATGAAAAGGTCCTGGACCGGTATGGTCTGTAAGACCGGCGTGAACTGTGACGAGACTAGAAAATAATGAGGAAATGATGAGGTGCTCTGATGGGTCTCAGAGACAGAGCCCGGGAAAGACTTGCGGAGATGCAAAAAGAGGAAGAAAAAAGAGAGGAAACGCTGGAGGCAAAAGGGCCCGAGGAGAAAAAGATTCCCGAGGAGTTCCTCTCAACGCTCACATCCGTGCCCGGGGTCGGAAAGGCAAAAGCAGAGGCGATATACAGTGCGGGTTTTGAAACTGTGGAGGACATACTCGCGAGAGGAGAGAGCGCTCTTATGAGCGTGGAGGGGGTTGGAGAACAGCTCGCAAAAACGATAATAGAACATCTGTCCAAACAAAAGGCCGAACAAAAGGTAGAGGAAGAAGAGGAGAAAAAAGAGGAAATAGAAGAAAAAGCAAAGGAAGAAGAAATAGTCGGAGAAGAAACGGGTGTTGAGGGCGTGTCCGCTGCTGGCGAAGTGTCCGCCGCGGAAAAAGAAGCCATACAAGCCCCCACACAAGCTGTGGCCCCTGTGGCCCCCGCCACAGCGGGTATTGGTATCCCGGACTTTGACAGCATACTGGGCAGAATAAGAGAGCTTGAGGAAAACGAGAAAAAATATCGTAAAAGAGTTGAGGAGTTGGAGAAAGACAGAGAGACTCTTGAGAAAGAGAAAAAAGCCCTCGCCAAAGAAAAGGAAGAGGTGGAAAAACTTCGCCGCCGTCTGGAAAATGAGAGGAAAGAGATTGAAAAGCTCAGGGCATCCGTTGAGAAAGAGAAAAAAGATTTCACCAGAGAAAAAGAGGAATTTGAGAAGCGCTGGAAAGCCCTGGAAGAGAGGGAGAGCGCCCTTGAAAAGAGAGAATTATCTGTTGAGGAGAAAGAGAAGCGGCTCGGAAAAGCAGAAAAAGAACTGGAGGAAAAAAGGAAGAAGCTGGAAGAAGATTTCAAAAAGAAAGAAGAAAAGCTGAGAGAAAAAGAGGAGTCCCTGGAGAAAGAGAAAAAGAGGGCCAGGGAGGAGATGGAAAAGGACATAGCCGAGCGCCTGGCAAAGATTGAAGAGAAAGAGAAAGAAATAGAGACTCTCAAAGAAGTCCTTGACGAAGAAAGAAAACAGTTTGAAGAAGAAAAACGTGCGCTTATGGAAAAGCTTGAGGCCGAGAGGAGAGCATTTGAAGAAGAGATCTCGGAAAAGACAAAGGCCCTGGAAGAGAGAGAGCTGGCTGTTGAAAAAAGGGCGGGGGAGGTAGAAGACCGGCTGTCCAGGGGGCTTGCGGAGATAGAGGCGCGGGAAAAAGCGCTGGATGAGCGGGAAGCACGGCTTGATGAAAAAGAGGAAGAACTGCAACGACTCAAAGAGGGCATAGTCCTTGGAAAAGATGAACTGTCAAAGAAAGAAAAAGATCTTCTTGAAAGGAGAGAAGAACTTGAAAAAGAGTGGAAAAAACTTGAAGATGAGAGGGCAAAGATAAAAGAAGAAAGAAAATCTCTTGAAGAGAAAAAGAGGGCACTGGAAGAAGAACTGGAGAAGTTCAAAGCGGAGAAGAAAGAGGTAGAAGACCTCAAAAAACAGGTTGAAAAACGCGAAAAACGTCTGGAGCGGGAAAAAGAAAAGCTGGAAAAGAGACAGGAAGAACTGCGGGAGAAAGAAAAGGCCCTTGCCGAAGAGAAACGGGAACTGGCAAAAGAGAGGCGGACGCTGGAAAAAGAGAGAGAAAAGATGGCTAAAAAGGAAGCGGAGCTGGCCGATCTCTCGGCACAGCTCGCTGAGAGAGAATCTCTTGTTGAAGAAAAAGAGGGGGCCATAGCGGAGAAAGAAGAAGAACTCGCCGCCAGGCTCCTTGAGTTTGAAGAAGAAAAATCCGCTTTTGAGAAAGAAAAAGAGGAGTTTGAGGATCTCAGAGAACGTGTTGAAGAGGAAAAAACAGAGCTGGAGCGACTGAGAGAAGAACTTGAAGAAAAGAGAGCATCGCTTGAAGAAAGGGAGAAGGCACTGGAAGCCCGTGAAAACGAGATAAAGAAAGTACAGGAGAAAGTGGAAAAACTCAAAGAAGAACTGGGCGCCGCCAGAAAAGAGGTAAAAGAGGAAAAGAAGGCCCTGGATCGGGAGAAAAAAGCATTTGAAAAAGAGGTTGAGAAAAAGCGAAGAGAACTTGAAAAGCTGGAAGCGCGGTTGCTGGAAAAGGAGGAGGCGCTCCAGAACGAGAAAAAAGAAATTGAGAAGATGAGGGGCGAGATTGAGGGGCTCAGAGCAGCGCTGGAAGAGAAAAACCGCGAAGTAGAAAGACGTCTGGCAGAGGCAGAGCGGCGGCTGAGAGAGGCTGAAGAAAGAGAAAGCTCCGTGGCGGAAAGGGAAAAAGAGGTTGAACGGGTCCTAGAAGACGTTGAAGAGAGGGAAAGGGAGATAGAGAAAAAACTTGAAGACGTTGAAGAGAGGGAAAGGGAGATTGAAGAGAAGAGAAAAGACCTTGAGGCCGAAAGGCGGCGGATAGAAGAAGAAAAAGAGGACGTCACAACCCTCTGGAAACGCATAGGGGCGGAGTCCGTCAAGCTGGAAAACAGGAGCGCAGAGCTTGATCGCAGAGAGAAAAAGATAAAAGAAAAAGAGAAGCAGATCTCTGACAGGGAGAAAGAGATTGAGCAGATGCGCTCGGAAATGGAAAAACGCATGCGTGACCTTGAGAGGCGGGAAAAAGAACTGGACGAACAACTGAAATCTCTTATGGAACAGGAAGAAGAGTACCGGGCTCATCTGGCTGTTATTGAAGAGAAACAGAGAGAACTTGGAGAGAAAGAGAGGGCTTTGATAGAAAGAGAAAACGCCGTTGAAGAGAGAGAAAAACGGATAGGAGAAATGGAAGCAGAAGCGGAGAGGATAAGAAAAGAGGCAGAAGAAAAACTCGCTCTCGTTGAAGAAAAAATAAGAGCCATAGAAGAAGAGGAAAGACACATTGAGATACTCAGAGAAGAAGCTGAGCGGGAGCGGGCGGCGATTGAAGAAGAGAAAAACATCCTGGCTGAGAAAGAAAAAGAGCTTGAGAAAATAAAGAAGGGTGCTCTGGCCCTGATGCGATATGCGAAGAGCGTGGAAGAGAAGAGGATAGAAGAGAAGCTCAGGAAAATGGAAGAGAAGAAAAAAGAGCTGGAGGCGCTACGCCACACACTTCAAGTAACACTCAAAGAAAGAGAAAAAGCCGTGGAAGAAAAGGAAAGAATGCTGAGAGAGATGGAATCTCACCTGCTGGCTGAAAAAGAGAGGGTTGAAGCGAAGGCGAGAGAAGTTGAAGAGGAATATGGTCGGTTGCTGGCGGAAAAGGAGGAAATAGGGGAGATATGGGCCAGGATAGAAGAAGAGTCCCGCAGGATAGAAGAGCGGGAAAAATCTCTCAGGGACGCCGTTGAAGTGGAAAAGAAGCGGTTGATGGAAGAGATTGAGGAAAGGCGGAGAGAGGTAGAAGAAAAGGAAAAAGCCCTGGCTACCCTTGAAAAAACTCTTGAAAAGAAAGAAAAGACAATAAAAGACAGAGAAGAAGCCCTCAACCAGAGGGAAAAAGACATAAAGAAGAGAGAAAAAGAAATGGAGCGGCTGAAGAAACAGCTTGAAGAAAAACGTGCCCATCTGGAAAAGATGAAGGAAAGAATAGAGTCGCTGCTCGGAGAATGATATTCTATCCTCCCACCCTCGCTCATCCTCTAATACCAACATTCATATCACACCAATTCATATCACACCATCGCCCCCCGTGTTCACAAATTAGGCAATAACTATAAAAATGCGCAATTGAACGGCATGTCCGGGCGACCGATTTCAGAAAAACGAGCCGTGATAACATGACAGGAGATGGTATGCGAAAAACGATTTCGCTAACGCTGGTATTTGCAGCAATACTGCCTGCTGTGTCAGGGACTTTTGGAGAGACTTTGGAGGCTCACTCCCAGAATGGCCTTTACACTGCAGACGCGGACAGCCATCTCACAAATGAGCAATGGGATGACACATTTAAAACGCCCGGGGACAGGGAATATCCCCGTGGATATACACACCGTCCCCTGATAGCTCTTTACACTTCTCTGAGCTGTCCCAGCTGTATGGACAACGCCGAACCTGCCTATCAGACATACTGGCAGGAAAACGGCTATGTTGAGGGACAGCCGGTGAACCTCGTGGTTTTCCACCTGCACGCCGGAGGAAACAGAGACGACCCACTCTGGACCGAAGAGGGAAGCCAGTGGGCGGACCACCAGAACATAATAGGCACGCCAACGTTTCTGGTTGACGAGGGATACCGCAACCCGTCACCATCCTACAACGATTTGAAACAAGCGGTGGAAGAATCCGGAAACAGGGATGGGACGCCAGGTGCTGAGAACATTCCTGGTGGACAGGGCGAAGCGTTCAGAGAGACGGAGATAAGGGTCTGGTCCATGTACTCAAACGGAACGTTCCACATCCAGGTGTGGGTCGAATACATAGGGAAACACGGCGGCAACCCCCTCATAAACCAGGACCTGAACGGCCTGATAAACATCTGCATGGTGGAAGACAACGTTACCGCCTACAGCTCTGAGATACAGGACAACGTGACCTGCCACAACGCGTTCAGGGGGTTCGCGGCACAGGAGGACGTGACCCTCAGGCCGGGGGAAGAGTGGAGCGGAAACTACACGTGGGAGGTCCCAGACCTTGACCCGGAAGAGGACAACGTTGTTCCCATAAACGTGCAGAATGTTTTCCCGGTGGCAGTTGTGTACGACAAAGATGACACCTCCTCGGGAGGGGCACAGGGCTGGCCCGGCGCAACCCGATGTGTCAACTCAGCCACGCCCAGGTCAACCGTCTACGACCTCGGAATAACGCCGCCGAAAGTTGAGAACGTCACAGCAGAAAACGGCAAGATACACATCAAGTTTGACCGCGCCGTCATTGGCGGTTTTGTAGCATACAACACCATCTCAGAGAACTACACCGGCGAGTGGAAAACAGCCGCGCTCATGATCTCAGAGGATGGCATGGAAGGAAATGTTTCTCTGAACGTTAAGAGAGATGTTTACTACCAGATTGTTTTCTACGATGCGAACTGGACAGAGGGAAAAACAGGTGTCATGACCATGCCTTTTTCTTCCAGCACCATAGGGGTCAAAGCTGGGGAGGGGATAGGCGTGAGAGAGGGCATAATAGCCCTTCTTATTGTAGCCGCCCTGGCAGTTTTTGTTTTCCGTGACCGGTTGCCCGTAAAAATATCGGGACTATCCGGGTCCGCCAAACCGGCGTCCGCGGAGAGCGTGTCCACAGAGAAAACATCATCCGCCCGGATCCCGACAGACACAGAGTCCTCCATGGAGACGGGCCGAGCAGAAATGGCAGGAGGGAACAAGGTGGGAGATGACAAAAAGGGTGGCGGCGTTGGCGGCGTCGCACGAGATGTCTCACAAGAAAAGGGAGAAAAGGAAACGGGAAACGACGGAGACAAAAAATCAGGCTGAAAAAACTTTTAAACGCCACAGGTTAACACCCTCTGACAGGCTGTGAAGGAGGAAAAAACCATGGACAGAGTGGTTGAGTGTGTCCCGAACTTCAGCGAGGGAAAAAGGAAAGATGTCATAGACGAGATAGTCCGGGCCATTGAGTCCGTAGACGGGGTCTATGTGATAACCTCTGAAATGGACCCGGATTATAACAGGACCGTTGTTACCATAGTGGGATCTCCTGAGAACATCGTGGATGGCGTGTTTGAAGGCGCAAAGGTCGCTCTTGAAAAAATAGACATGCGATATCACAAGGGGGAGCATCCCAGGATGGGCGCCGTTGACGTGGTCCCGTTTGTGCCCATAAGGGGCGTTACCATGGAAGAGTGCGTTGAACTGGCCAGGGATTTCGGCGGGCGGCTTGGAAACCTGGGCGTGCCCGTCTACTTATATGAGTACGCGGCCACACGGCCGGAGAGAAAAAACCTGGCTGACATAAGGCGTGGAGAGTACGAGGCCCTGCCGGAAAAGCTCAAAGACCCGGAGTGGAAACCGGATTTTGGGCCCGCAGAGTTCAACCCGAAAAGCGGCGCGACCGTGACAGGTGCCAGAAAGGTCCTCATCGCCTACAACGTGAACCTGAACACGGATGATGTGGCTTTGGCTAAAAGAATCGCCGAAACCATACGCACAAGCGGGAAGATCGTGCGGGACGAAAAAGGGAACAAGGTGCTGGGGGAGGACGGAAAACCTCTCCGGATACCGGGGCGGCTCAAAGCTGTGAAGGCGATAGGTGTCCTGCTGAAAGAGCACAACATAGCACAGGTCTCAATGAACCTGGTTGACTACGAAATAACCCCTCCACATGTGGCTTTTGAAGAGTGTAAAAAAGAGGCAAAAAAATATGGGGCGGAAGTGACGGGGAGCGAAATAGTGGGGGTCGTGCCAGAAGAAGCGCTGGTCATGGCGGGGAGGTTTTACATGGAAAAAGAGGGAAAAAGCGTTGAGAACGCAGACACCACCCCTGAGGGCCGGAGGAAGCTGGTAGATCTGGCCGTTGAAAAACTGGGCCTGAGCCAGCTCGCCCCGTTCAAACCCGAAGAAAAGGTCATAGAATACATAGTTGAGCGACTCGCTGGAAAATGATTCTAGTGGTCATGAATACCGAGGTGTGGGACATGGGTGAAAAAGATGAGAAAAAAGACGAGAAAAAACTGGTGGACTTGAGCGTGCGCGAATTCACAGAAGAGGTGGCCTCCAGGTCCCCCGCACCCGGCGGGGGGAGCGTTGCAGCGATGGGATGTGCCACCGCGGCCGCCCTTGTAAGTATGGTCTGCAATCTCAGCATAGGAAAAGAGAAATACAAAGAAAACGAGCCAATACTCCTGGCTACACGGGCCAGAGTTACGAAGCTGATGAACAGGTTGCTGGATCTGGTGGACGAAGACACCACTGCGTTCAACATGGTGATGTCTGCATATCGGCTGCCCAAAGACACAAAGGACAGAGATAAACAGATAGAAGATGCCCTGAAAAAAGCGGCGGAGGTGCCTTTTGAGACGTGCAAAATAGCTAGAGAAGTGGCGGAGCTGGCCACCATAGTGGCGGAAAAAGGAAACCAGAACAGCATAACAGACGCGGGCATGGCAGTATTGATGGCCGACGCGGCGTTTCAGGGAGCAGAGTTGAATGTCAGAATAAACCTGAAATGGATGAAGGACGAGAAGTTCAAAGAGGAGATAGAAGAGAAACTTCAGAAACTTGAATATGACATGGTGGAAATCGTTGAAAAAGGCATGTACACCGTGCTCAGAGTTGTTGACCCAGAGGCGTTTGAGCAGACAGGAGACGAAAACGAGAACTAACGTCAACTATTTTCTTTCTTGAGATATACAACATGCTGTGGAAAGGGTATCTCAATACCCTCCTCTCTGAAGCGGGCCAGAATCTTCTCCCGCATGTCTGATGCGGCCTTCCACTGGTTGTCATAGTGGTCTACCCAGCAAAAAACGGAAAGGTTTACACTTGAATCGCCCAGACCTGTGACCCTTACAAATGGCATGTGCCCATCTTCTTTCATTATGTGCTCGGTCTCCCCTGCTATTTCAAGCAAAATTTTCTTCGCCTTGTCAACGTCGGAGTCATATGCCACGCCCACGTCAACCCTTATTTTTATCCTGCTGTCCGGAGCAGAGATATTAACTATCCGCTGACCGGCGATAACACTGTTGGGAATTGAGCTGAGAGTGTTTTTGAACAGATTGTAAAGCCGGGTGCTCCGCATACCAACCCATTTCACCTCGTAGTAGTCGCCGTCCTCAAGCATTATCACATCGCCTATCTGAAACGGGCGGTCCAAGAGCAGGTGTATCCCCGAGAAAAGGTTGGAGAGGGTGTCCTGGGCAGCCAGAGCCACCACCAGGCCGGCGACTCCAAAGCTGGCCATCAGAATGCCCACATCAACCCCCAGGAAGCCGAGGAGGACCATGAACCCCACAAAGAGAACTGCTACCTTCCCAAGCGTGTCAAGTATGGGGACCAGGAGCCTGTCCAGCCCAGTTTTTTTCTTTTTCGCCCCCTCCTCTATTATTCTAACTATCACACGCCTGTAGATCACCCAGCCAAGATACAGCATGACCCCTGCCAGGACAGCTCTATAAAGGCTATAGGCGGCATGCTCAACACCGGGAGAAAAGTTCATCTTTGAAAAACTGTAAACAAAACCGTAGAGAAAGACCAAGATTATAACTGGCAGGCGGAGAATCTGAAGCAATATGTCATCAACCTTCGTCTCCGTCTTTTTAACCATCCTGCGAAGGACGACATCAATCACGAAAATCGCAATAGCCCCAACTATCAGCCACGCCGCCAGGTTGAACAAAAACTCAACGTACTGGTTCTCCAGCGCTGCCGGGAGAGAAACGTTTATCCCCAGTATGTCCATACTGTCATCACCACGTCTCTACCCGGACAAAAACGCCGCCGTTAAATAGGTTTCTGTTGTATCTGAGAAAGATTTAAAAAACCACCCAAATATCCAACAACCAACGTCGCTCACTACGTTCGCAACCCCGTGGTGCTGGCGGAAACCTTGCGGTTTCCTCCCACCACGGTGCCACTCGCTTCGCTCATAGCCCCGTGGTGTAGAGGACCATCATCCCGGACTTTGGATCCGGGGACCCAGGTTCGAATCCTGGCGGGGCTATTTTTCTCTGCTATATCGGTGAAGAAAAATCGCCCCTAATTCGCAAAAACAAGTTTTGCTCCTGGCGGGGCTATATGACCCAACAGCACCCATTAACAGCCGCCAGGAGACGAGGACGAGGAATTTTTTAGCCATCATTTTTTTATCCCACGATGTCCTGGCCTGGCTTGTGAGGTGGAAAATATGAGAGCAGAAGTTGTGCAGGTGAAAGACCTCGTTCTGGTAGGCCGGAGTGGTTCAAACCACTGGGTCACTCTGGACACGAGAAAAGAGGTGAAGGGACACGAGGGAGCAAACGCTCCCATGGAACTCGTTTTGATATCTCTCGCCGGCTGCACGGCGATGGACGTCATATCCATCCTCAACAAGATGAGAGTCCCATATGCGAGGCTTGAAGTCAGCGTTGACTCAGAGCGTGCCGAAGAACACCCGAAGGTGTTCACAAAGATACGCCTCCACTACAAAATCTTCGCCCTGCCAGAAAGGGAGGTTCCCACAGAAAAAGTTGAGCGGGCCATCCATCTCTCCCAGGAGAGGTACTGCTCTGTGACCGCCATGCTCAGAAAAACAGCTGAGATCACCTACGACTATGAGATAGTGTCAGTTGAAAGCGAAAACGGTGGATAAGGTGAGAAAATGGGCAGGAAAGACCCACACCACACTACCGGTAACTTTGAGCACGAAATTGATGCGACAGGTCTTTTCTGCCCCGAGCCGCTGCTTTTGCTGAATGAAAAAATATCTGTGATAGAGCGAGGGGAGCGGGTAAAAATCGTCCTTGACGACCCGACGGGTGAGGAGGATATTAAGAGGTGGGCCGGGAGGACAGGAAACAGGATAGTGTTTTTTGAAAAAGATAGGAATGAGATGGTTTTCATCATAGAAAAAACGTAGGAAAAATTAGGCGGAGCGTGTAAAAATGAGCGGTACCGGAAACGGCATAGTGTATGTGCAGACCAAGGGAACAGAGGACATGCCTTCACAGTACGCTGTTATCTCGCTCGCCCGGGCGGCGAGGTCTATGGGCGTTGATGTGGCCATGTTTTACATGCTGCGAGGCGCGGAGGTCCCAAAAAAAGCTGTGGTAGAAAAAATAGGACCTCCAACAGAGGAAATGCCCGCTCTGAAGGAGTTGCTGAAAAAGGCCATTGAAGAGGGGGTTGAAATTTACGTGTGTCCCCATAGCGGAAAGCTCTGCGGAATAAATCCAGGCGGCTATTTTGATGGTATAAAAACCGCCGGAGCAGCAACCCTGAACGACCTGGCGGTGGGCTACGGCACCGTGATAACTTTCTGAGGTGGCACAGACATGGACACGCCAAAACCTTTGAACAGGGACATGGGGGTTGACATAGGGGCGTACTTTGATTACGCATCGTCATCACCTGTTGATCCACGGGTTGTTGAAAAGATGCTACCCTATATGACCCATAAGATAGGCAACCCCGCCTCTGTCCATTCGTGGAGCAGAGACACAAAAATGGCCGTGGAAGAGGCGAGAGAGAAAATACTCTCTTTTGTAGGCGGAATAAGGGGGGGCGAAGAAGAGGGATACCTTGTATTCACAGCCAGTCCAACAGAGAGTAACAACCTTGTCATAAAAGGCGTTGCCAGAAAAAACCGCAAAAAGGGGAAACACATAGTTTTCTCCGCCATAGAACACTGGTCCGTTTACACCCCCATAAAAGCGCTGATGAAAGAGGGCTTTGAGGCGACAAAAGTTCCCGTTAACAGCGATGGGTTCGTTGACCCTTCGGACGTGGAAAGCGCCATAAGAGATGACACCGTGCTGGTAACCATTATGACCGCAAACAATGAGATAGGGACGGTCCAGCCGATAAAGGAAATAGGGGAGATATGCCGGGAAAGAGGGGTGCTGTTCCACACCGACGCCACATCTGCTCTGGGAAAAATGGGGTTCAACGTCACCGACATGAATGTGGACCTGGCGACACTGCCATCAAACGAGATATACGGGCCGAAGGGCATAGCCGCCCTCTACATAAGAAAAGGTGTGAGACCCGAGCCAATAATACACGGCGGGGGACAGGAGTTCGGCCTCCGCTCCGGGACGGAAAACGTCCCTGGCATCGTTGGGATGGCGGGCGCAGTTGAAATACTGGAAAGGGAGATGGATGAAGAAGTGAGACGCCTGGGCGGGCTGAGGGACATATTAATTGATGGACTCCTTGGAAACATCCCTGGGTCTGCTCTCAACGGCGCAAGAGAGCCACGTCTCCCAAACAACGTCAATGTAAGGTTTCCTTTTGTTGAGGGAGAAGCCATAGTTCTTGGACTGGACATGTATGGTGTGGCTGCCGCCAGCGGCTCAGCCTGCAGCTCAAAAACACTTGAGCCAAGCCACGTTCTCACCGCCATAGGGTTGCCGCACGAAGTGGCACACGGGTCTTTACAGTTGACCCTCGGGCGCTGGACGAAAAAAGAGCACGTGGAACATGTCCTGGAGGTGCTGCCCGGCGTTGTCAGACGGTTGCAGGCGATGTCCCCCCTAACGCCGCCGGGGTGGATTAAAGAACACTGGGGAAAAAAGAATCAGAATCGCCGTTGAAATACAAAAAGCGAGTGTAGGGAAAAAATATGTAAAACAGGAAAAGAGATGAAAGTGTGGTGGTACTGGCATGAAGTACAACGTTTATAGCGAAAAGGTGATGGAACATTTCAGAAACCCGCGCAACGTTGGTTATATTGAAGACGCAGATGGCGTGGGCCTCGTGGGAAACCCTGTCTGTGGGGATATGATGGAGATGTTCATAAAGGTGGAAAACGATGTGATAGTGAACATAAAATTCAGGACATTCGGCTGTGGAGCGGCGATAGCGACCAGCAGCATGATAACTGAAATGGCGAAAGGAAAGACCATCCAGGAGGCGCTGGAGATAACCCGCCAGGACGTGGCGGAAGAGCTTGACGGTCTGCCCCCCATAAAGATGCACTGTTCAAATCTCGCGGCGGACGCACTCCACATGGCCATACTGGACTATCTCATGAAAAACGGGCGGCTTGAAGAATACGGTTTCACAGAGGAAGAGGCAAAAAGGATAATGGAAAAGGCGAGAGAGTGATAGAGTGGAGAAAAATAGAAATAACACCCTATCCATATGTATTTACGGAGGTGGGTGAGATGGTGGCCGTTGAGGAATTCAAGAAATACCTTGACATGCACAACGGAATCTACCGGTGGGAGGAGGGAGAATACAACGGAAAGAAGGGTCTCTTCGTTGAAAACCTCCAGTTTAACACCACCACCCATTTCACATACGAGGCCATAGAAAAAAATGATCTGGCAACGCTCCTGAACGCCACCCACCACGGAAAGAACGTTGAACAGATAACCCGCGTGACCGGATTTTTCAGCAAGGTCAAAAACTGGAACAGGGGGAAACTGGGCGAACTCAGAGACAGACACAGGGTGTCCCTGGACACATAGACATGATGTCACAGACACGATGTGCCCATGAGCGTGGTTTCAGTCCGCCCAGTAAACTGTGACAGACTCTATGACCACAGGGTCAACGGGCACGTTTTCCATGCCGTTAACAGTGTGGACAGGAACAGCGGATATTTCTCTGACCACGTCCATGCCGTCAACCACCCTCCCAAAAACAGCGTATGAGCCGTCCAGCTGGTGCTGTGGACCATCACATATGTAAAACTGGCTTGTGGCAGAGTCTGGGTCGCTAGTGCGGGCCATCGCTATTGCCCCGTCCACGTGTGTTAGAGACGAGTTTATTTCCAGCGGTATCGGGGGATAGATGGGGGATTTATAGGAGAGGTCCGGGTAATAGCCCCCACCCTGTATAACAAACCCATCAACCACCCGGTGGAAAATCAGACCATCATAGAAACCTGACCTGGCGTATTTTATGAAATTCTCAACCGTCGTAGGCGCGTAGAGGGGCTCAAGTTTGACTGTTATGTTTCCAAAGTTTTCCACGACTATTCTTGCAAAAACATCTGACACCGGGTTCGTTCCCATCTGGAACTCCTCAAGATTTGCCAACCCGTCCAGGTCAAAGTCCTCTGAGGCATCTGAGGGGTCCAGCGGGTTGAGATGGTTTTCAACCTCCCACCCATCGGTTATGCCGTCCCCATCGGTGTCGCTGTTGTTCGGGTCCGTGCCGTTTCTGTACTCGTCAACGTTCATCAAACCGTCTCCATCAAAGTCCTCCTTCGCATCAGCCGGGTCCTCGGGATTGAGACCGTTCGCTTTTTCCCATTCATCAGGAATCCCGTCCCCGTCTCCGTCAAGAGGAGGTTTCAGAAAGACCAGAAAATATGCCATTATTGAGACAACCACAACCCCCACTACAACAAGAGCGAAAAACTGTTTTTTCCTGTCCACACCGCCGTTTCCACCTTTTTTTCTCCTGCTTTTGTCAGTCTCAAACTCCTCTGGACTCTTTCCGTGGACCTTGCGGAGGTGTTTTTCATAGTTTTCCTTTTTAAGAGATACGCCGCACACCGGGCACGTCGTTTTCTCCGAACCCTCCGTTGTTATATCTCCGTCCACACCCGCCACAGTGCCGTTTTCTCCATGTCCACCGGACGACATCGCAACACCACCAGATTTCAGCCAGAATCAAAAACACCACATATAAGGGTTATCAAAAAGGTTTCCATGCACACCCGGGGCGATTTCCATGCCAATTTCCACGCCAAGTTCCGTGCCAAGTCGTGCCACTTTCACATTCCACTTTCACCCGCCAAAAACACTTTCGCTCATCCCCCATGTTCCCCCTTATAAACCTCCTCTGCATAGTTGTTTATGAGGTGAAAAAAAAATGGAACAGGAACAGGACGTCTATGAGGACTGTTCATGGGACGAGGTTTACCGCCTCTACGGCTGCAGCACTTGGTTTGACGCCTGAGACGGAAAAAATCACATGTCATACATTGCGATGAACACGGAGGTTGGCCCTCTCCTCCCCTCCAACCTCCATCCCATCCCAACCCCATTCCAACCCCATTCCTAACTTTTCCAGCTTCTTCCAATCTCTTCTGCCACGAACTATCAAAAGATCCGAATCAGATGATTCTGACACTTTTTCCCATTGCCTCTATCTCCCTTGCCAGCTTTTTCTTCGCCTGCGTGGACCCATGGACCAAAAAAACCTCTCCCGGGTTGACATCTTCAACAAAACCCATGAGACCACGGTGGTCAGAGTGGTCGCTTAGTGGAAACTGGGCGTCAACGTCGTACCGATGTCTCATGTTGTACACACTGCACCACCCGGAGACATATGCGGAGCATCCGCCCATCCTGCGCATGAGACGTGCGAACCCGGAGCCTTTTTTCAGATAGCCTGTAGGCACTACAAAGAGAGAGCCGGGGCGAAATATTTCCTCTCTAAGCGATTTTTCATCCACATTTAAGCCATCCCCCGTCCATGACTCAAACACATCCATGTCAACTTCGTGGTATTTTATGTCGGCCCCCCACCGGTTATAAACCTCTGATATGCTGGCTATGGGGGGAGGGACAAAAATGTCCACTCCGGCCGTCTCCCCTATTTTCATAACCTCCTGGGCTTTACCAAACTCATAGGCGCCTATCGCGATCGGTCCCTCATTTGACAGCGCACTTATCCACCCTATAATATCCTCCACGACATCCTTTTTGGGCGGGAAAACAAACCGTGGATCGCCATAAGTGGCCTCCATGACCAGGACATCAACGTCAAAATCGGTGCTGGGGGGCGGGGACATGAAACCGCCCTCAACGTTGAAATCCCCCGTGTAGAGAACACTGTCCTCCACCAGAACCATAACCGAACCCAGCACGTGTCCGGAGTGAAAGAACTCAACTTCCATACCACCATAGTTTTTTCTCCCGCCAACGTCCAGGGTGAGAGCGTCCTCTTCTCCCTTCCGTATCTTCAGAACATCCTTTGTGTGCGGGGTCATAAGAGCGCCGCCAACCAGGTGGTCCATGTGGCCATGGCTGACCACCGCACACTCCCTTTTGCCGTGCGGGTCCAGAACAAGCTTTTTTCCATCTTTTGCCACTGCAACACCGCTCTCTTTTGTTATCTCAAACCCGCCACTCATATCGCACCATCACTCCAAGACAACATTTCACCGCTTTTTTTCCTCAAGCACAAACCTGTACCTCACAGGAGCCCTGTAGAATATGCCACTCCAGTAGCCACAGACAGGACACACGTGGGCCAGGGACACCACGCCCCCATATATTGTCATGTTTTTTACAACATCTGTCCTGCTGCTGCACACCGGACATACCAGGAGGTTTCTTTTCTCGCTGGTTTCCCTGCAGGAGGTCTCAACCACGACCCCGGGCGTCCTGGCCGCCACCCGTCTTATCCTCTCGCCGCTCACACGAAAAGATGGGTCTGTGGAAGCGAGCTCTCTGAGAACAAGCCATTTCATCTTCTCCTGAGAAGATACCACGGGGTTCTGGGAGAGAACGTTTTTTATGGCAGCCCTCAGAAGGTCCTCCGATGGAATCCTGTATTTTCTCTTCAGTGTCCCTCCGCGCCCGCCCTTGTTCTTACCTCTTTTTGGTCCGGCCCCGTTTTTTTCGCCGGTCTTTTTTTCGCCGGTCTCCGGTTCCGATGGCATGTCAGGGATATAATGTTGGGTATAAAAAAGGATGTCGGAAGACAGAGAGAAACAATGGACCAAAAAATATAAACACGATAAAACAGGTTGGTGGAAGGGGGAGAGAGATGGAACCATCACAAAGCATTGATCCGGGCCGCATAAAACCCGACCTTGAAAGATTCGTCAACGCCTACTGCGACGAATACATAAGCGTGGTTGAAAACGAGGAGTTGCCAGACGAACACCTGCCTGTTTTTTATGTCAACGAGCCGCACAAAGCACACTGTTTTGTATTTGACAACGGCACCATAGGAGTTTTTTTCGTAAAAGGCGACGAAACAAGGGTGGTCAATGTAAAAGAGGGGGATTTCTACGAGGCCAGGAACATAATCAACGACAGGGCGTTTGACCGCTTCATATCCTTTGAAAACCCATTGGAAATAACAGAGGAAAAAGGGCGGGAGCTTGCCCGGAAACATGCCAGGAAAGACCTGTACATAGCAAAAAAGAAGGTAAAAGTTGAAAAGATGAAAAAAGACCTGGAGGCTCTTGAAGAACAGATAAGAGACGTGGTCAAGACCAACCCCTGGCTTGAGGACCGGGTAGCCGAGCAGATGAGCATCCTGTCCAGCACAAAAGAAACCATAGAAGCCATGGAAAAGGAAGTGGAGGAACTGGAAGAAGAAGAGTACAGAGAGGCCGTGGAAGCCCTTGACGACCTGGAACTCCTGCCCCCCCTGTCCATACGGGTCGGCGGAAAAACAGCGAAAGAAGAGCAACATGCGGAAGAAATGGGGGAGACAGAAAAAAGCGAGGTGGGGGACGAAGAAAAAGCCCTGGAAGAAACTGCCACCGAAAGACAGGCTGGGGCAACAGAGGAAACGGTGCCCGTTGCGGTCTCAGAAACGGCTGAGACAGAGATGGGTGGAGATAAAAGTGTGCTCGTCCCCGGGGCGGAAAAAGCGCTTCATCCTCCCATAGAAGAGAAAGAGAGCGAAGAAGAAAAGGTGGGCGGGTTCGTTGAGGTCAAAGAAGAACCGATACGGCCGACGCTGGAGAGAATGCCCGAAGTGCCCCTCCCGCCGGAGATAAAAAACACCATTTTCAGGATGAACAGGCGTCTCTACAACCTTGAAAAGAAGTTCGCCCCCATAGACGCCTTCTACAACAGGAACATAAAAAAGATAAGGGACGAGACAAAACGCCTCCAGAAAGACGTGCGCATAGCTATAAAAAACAACCAGCGGGACATGGAACAGCTAAAAGAGATGGTTGCCCTTGAAACCCGGCGTATAAGAAAAATGGCCATTGGGCTGTCCACAGCCGCAATAATAATATCCATAATAGCCGTCCTGCTGGCCCTGAGAGACCTCATCACATCCCTGATTTAATCGTCGCCCTGTTTTTTCCATGGGAGGTCTGTCCAGCGCTCCAGCATCTTTTCTCTGTCAACGGATAGAATCTTTCTGCTGAACGCCTCTTCAAGGTCCACGCCAAGAACGTTTGCCAGTCCCAGCAGCACAAAAAAGATGTCCGCTATCTCGTCTTCCACGTTGTTATCGGGTTCGTCGCCGCTTTTTCTCAGGGCCCGGGCCAGTTCTCCAACCTCTTCCACGAGCACGGATAGAAGGAACAGGAGGCCCGAGCGTCTGTCTGCTTCGCCAAAATCCTCGTCCACCCGCCTCTGTAACTCTCTGAGGTCCATCTTCGTCCCTCCGGAAAAAGGGTGGTAGCCCCAGGAGGATTCGAACCTCCGTCGCGGGATCCAGAGTCCCGCATGATTGACCGCTACACCATGGGGCTGCGAGTGAAACGAACAGCACCGTGGTAAGAGGAACCATCAGATTCCTTGGAACCATGGGGCTATGAGCGAAGCGAATAGGTCCACGGTGGGCGGAGACCATCGTAGGTTTCCGACAGCACCATGAGGCCTAATGGCGATCCGCTGCTTACTATCCACCATGGAAAGGTATTGTGTATATAAAATTCACGCTTTGAGGGTTGTCTCTGAGATAAGGTTCCACAATGTTTATAAAGGAAACCTGATTAGGGTTTTCTCCGCAATGTTCCATAACCTTCCATAATAGCAAAGGGAGGATTTCGCTTGAAGTACACGAAATACGAAAAGGCCAGAATAATCGGTGCGAGGGCTCTCCAGATCGCTATGGGTGCCCCGCCGCTACTTGACATCCCTGAAAACATGATAGACCCCGTTGACATAGCCATGTACGAGTTTGAAGAAGATGTGCTCCCAATAACCGTCAGAAGAGGCGTGGCAGGATGAGCATGATAGAAGATGTGGTGCTCCGCAGAGTCCTGGACAGCCGCGGAAACCCCACGGTTGAGGCGGAGGTCTATACGACCTCCGGATATGGTCGTGCCATGGCCCCCAGCGGTGCCAGCACGGGGGTTCACGAGGTAAAAGCTTTTCCCGACGGGGGGGTTGATGCGGGCATATCGTTTTTCACCGAAAAGGCCCGGCCCAAACTCCTCGGAATGGACGCCCTGGACCAGGCCGGCGTGGACTCTCTTCTCCACGAAGTTGATGGTTCTGAGAACTTTTCAAACATGGGGGGCAACACGGCGGTGGCGGTCTCTCTGGCTGTTGCCAAAGCAGCGGCCAGCGTCCTTGACATTCCATTATACCGCTACATAGGCGGGCTGGGCGTTTTTTCTCACACAGATTTTCCCCGGCCCCTCGGAAATGTGATCGGAGGCGGAAAACACGCCGTGGGCGGGACGGACATACAGGAGTTCCTGGCCATCCCCCTGTCCGGGAACGCATCGGAGACCGTTTTTGCCAACGCGCGGATCCACTCCGTTGTTAAGGGTATTCTCCGCAAAAGACTCCCTGGCGTGGCACTCGGGAAAGGAGACGAGGGAGCGTGGGTTGTCCCGCTGTCCAACACAGAGGCCCTGGAAGTGTTGTGTGAGGCGTGCAAAACTGTGAGCGAAGAGACCGGCCTTGAGATTCGTCCGTCTCTGGACATGGCGGCGAGCGAACTTTACAGAGATGGAAAATATGTTTACAAAGAACGCACTCTTTCCCCCGGGGAACAGATTGATTTCGTGGTCTCCCTGGTAGAGGACTACGGCCTTCACATTGTTGAGGACCCCCTTGAGCAGGAAGACTTTGAGGGATACCGGGAGCTTACCAAAAAGATAGGCCACCGGGCTATAATCCTCGGAGATGACATATTTGTGACAAACGTCAAGAGGATAAAAAAAGGCGTGGAAATGGGCGCCTGCAACGCGGTTTTGATAAAACCGAACCAGATAGGGACACTGACCGACACGCTCAGAGCCGTTGAACTGGCGCACAGGAACGGGTACCGGACGGTCGTGTCTCACAGGAGTGGTGAGACAACGGATGAGAGCATAGCGCACATAGCGGTTGGTGTTGGTGCCTATGCCATAAAGACGGGTGTGGTGGGCGGAGAGCGCATTGCCAAACTAAACGAGCTGATAAGGATAGAAGGAGACATGAGACGGTGATTTGAAGCGTAAAAGAGAGGTGTGCGGTATGGCAGACGGAAGGAATCTCCTCATAAGCGAAGACACGTATCTGACATCTGGAGTCCACATAGGGACACAGCAGAAGAGCAAACACATGTTGCCTTTCATATTCAAGGTCCGCAACGACGGACTTTATGTTCTGGACATAAAAAAGACAGATGAGAGGATAAAGATAGCGGCCAGGTTCCTCTCACGGTTTGAGCCGGACAAAATACTGGCTGTTTCTGCCAGGCTGTACGGCCAGAGGCCGGTGAGCGTTTTCGCAGAGACCATAGGAGCAAAAACGTTCCCTGGCAGGTTCATACCCGGGACCCTAACAAACCCCCTCCTTGATGTTTTCACAGAGCCTGAGGTTCTGGTTGTCACGGACCCGGGGGCAGACAAACAGGCTTTGAAAGAGGCCGTATCCATAGGGATACCTGTTGTGGCGCTCTGTGACGCAAACAACGAGCTGAGATATGTTGACGTGGCCATTCCCACAAACAACAAGGGCCGTCGGGCGCTGGCAACCATTTACTGGCTGTTAACCCGGGAGATACTTAAAGAGAGGGGAGATATACAGAGCGACGACGAGTACAAACTCACAATAGAGGACTTTGAAGCAGAGCTCTGAGCCCTGAAAGAAGGTGTTTTATACCCATACCTCCTTTTTCTCTCCATGAGACCGAGCATACGAATGCCCGCAGTGGCCGGACAATTTTATGAGGGAGACAGAGAGGGGCTTGTCCAGCAGATAGAGAGGTGTTATCTGCATCCACTGGGTCCCGGAGACCTGCCACGTGTGAACAACTTGAGGGAGGGAAAAATAGGGGGCCTCGTTGTGCCTCACGCGGGTTACATGTACTCTGGTCCCGTTGCAGCCCACGCTTATCGTGCTCTGGCCGCAGACGGACTTCCGGAGGCATATGTGATAATAGGACCAAATCACACAGGCTTTGGGCCAGGGGTGGCAACGCTGGGCATGGACTTTGACACTCCCCTGGGCGTAGCAAAGCTTGACCGCAAACTTTACGAGGCCGTTACCGCGATGGGCGTCCCCGACGACCTCTCCGCCCACCGGTATGAGCACTCGGTTGAGGTGCAACTGCCTTTTCTGCTCCACCTCGGCGATGTGAAGTTTTTGCCCATAGTCATGATGAGCCAGGACTATCGGACAGCCAGAGAGCTCGGAGCAATACTGAGAAAGGCGATAGGAGATAGGGACGTGGTGGTCATAGCTTCAACCGATTTCAGCCACTATGTGCCCAAAGAGGTAGCCTACAAAGCGGATGCTCTGGCGATAGATTACATACTCTCCCTTGATCCCCGGGGACTGTTTGATCTCATACGCAGAACAGGTCTGAGTATGTGTGGATATGGCCCGGTCATGGCCATGCTTGAAACTGTTATGGGGTCAGAGGCACACCTGCTGAAATATGCGACGTCCGGTGACGTTGCTCCGATGTATGAGGTGGTTGGGTACGCCGCCATAGAGGTGGACAGATGAAGCCGGAGAAAGCCGTTGAAGCCGGAGAGAAAACAGAGGTCGCCGTCGTTAAGCTCGGCGGCAGTGTGATAACAGACAAAACGAAGATCAGGACTCTGAGAGAGGACGTGCTCAGACGCCTCGCCGGGGAAATAAAAGAGGGTTTTCAGAACAAACTGGAAAACGGGTGGAAACTGGTTGTTGTGCACGGAGCCGGGTCTTTTGGCCACATACTCGCAAAAGAGGGAAAGGTTCACATGGGCCTCTTTGGCGCAGAGGACATGGCTGAGATAAGGCGCAGGATAGAATACATGGCAAAGGTGCAGGCGGACGTGAGACGGCTCAACCTCCACGTCCTAGACGCTTTCAATGTCGCCGGTGTGCCGGTTTTTTCCATCCCCCCAGCGTCCATCGGCGTGATGAGGGAGGGCAGAATAAAGAACATGGACGTGGAAGTGTTCTCCTCTTCTATGAGGCTAGGGCTGGTCCCTGTCTCGTTCGGAGATGTTGTCCTGGACGCCCGGACCGGTTTTTCAATATGCTCCGGAGACCAGATAATACTCCACCTCGCCAAGATGCTCCCCTTGCATGGGTTTGTTGTGCGCGACGTGGTTTTTGTCACGGACGTGGACGGCGTATGCACCAGTGACCCGAAAAAAGATCCGGATGCCCGGCTCGTCTCTTTTGTTGATCCTGAAAAAGGATGGACGGAAGCCACAGAGGGGGCCTCTGAGGGAAGTGTCGCTGATGTCACCGGGGCCATGAGGGGAAAACTATATGAGAGTGCTGAGATGGCCAAAGCCGGCGTGAGAGTTTTTTTCCTCAACGGCAATGTCCCGGGCCGGCTGAGAGACTGTCTCATGGGAAAAAAGGTCGTTGGAACCGAGATGAGGGCTGGAAACACAGGAGATTGATAAGATGATGGAAAATAAGATGATGGAAAAAATGATGGAAGAGGGGATAGAAGAGAGAAAAGCTAATCACATAGACATATATCTAACAAAAAAGGTTGTGGCAACGTGGAACCACTGGGATGACATAGTGCTGGTGCATAACCCCGTGCCAGACATAGATTTTGACGAAATAGACACCACAACAGTGGTGTTCGGCAAAAAACTCTCCGCACCTCTTGTTATAGCTGGTATGACCGGGGGACATGAAAAGGCAAAAAAAATAAACGAAAACCTAGCCTACGCCGCATCCGAAGCGGGAATAGGAATGGGCGTGGGGAGCCAGCGGGCGGGGGTGGAAAACCCCGATGTTCGCCACACTTATTCCGTCGTCAAAGAATATGATATACCCCTGGTGCTGGGAAACCTGGGTGCTCCGCAGTTCATAAAAAGCAAAAAGAACAGAAAAGCGTACGGTCTGGACGAGATAGACCTCGCCATGGAGATGGCGGGCGCCGACATGGTTGCCATTCACCTCAACTATTTGCAGGAAGTCGTACAGGTTGAGGGGGATCTTTTCTCAAAGGGCTTCTGGAGGGCCATGGCGCCGCTCTGTAAAAAAAGACCTCTGCTGCTCAAGGAGACCGGAGGAGGCATAACCCGCCACGTGGCCGAGATGGCAAAAGAGACCGGTTTCCGGGGCATAGATGTGGGTGGAATGAGCGGGACGACCTTCTCCGGCGTGGAAAAGGAAAGAGCGGAGATGAAAGGAGACTGTTTCCACGCCGCACTCGGAAACCTCCTCTGGGACTGGGGCATCCCAACCCCGGTTTCTGTGGTGGAGGCCCATGTGGGCATACCACTCATAGCCACGGGCGGGATAAGAAACGGGCTGGATGGGGCACGGGCCCTGGTGCTCGGAGCCGACCTTTTCGGGATGGCGGGGGTTTTGCTCAGACCTGCTGTCCAGGGAAAAGAGGCGGCGCTGGAAGCGGTCAACACGGTCATTAAGCAACTAAAGCGGGTGATGTTTCTTCTGGGCACACGGACGCCCTCGGAGATGAAAGAGCGGCCGTGGATCGCCCTGGAGCCGACGAAAACCTGGCTGGCGGCGAGAAAACACCAGATGTACTCCTGATCATGGTAATCCGGGGCGGTGATCCGGGGTGATCACCTGGAGAAGTCCAGTATTTCATGTTCTAGCGTCTGCAGGTTCACAACGGGCACTCTGGCCGGTATGGGGTTGAAGTTATGCATCTTCTGAAAACTGGTCTGCGACTGCCAGGTGGAAGAGTTCACCAGAAGCACGCCACGGTATCTATCAACACCAACAGAGTGGACGTGGCCTGTGACGAAAATATCTGGTATGGTCTCTATGACCAGGTGGTCCACCGGCTCGGGGGCTATAGGTGTCTTGCCGCCGTAGACCGGGGCGAGGTGTCTTTTCTGGAGCATGATCTTCATGGCCTCAATCGGGTTTTCATAGGACAGGCCGGGCACAAGGCCAAGAAAATCGTCCATACTCCTCCCGTGGTATGCCAGGATCTTCACGCCCTCAATGGATACCAGCGTCGGGTTGCTGAGAAAATGTATGTTCAGACCCTCTTCCACAAATATCTCTTTTATCGGGTCAGAGAAAGCCGGCTGGGGCTCGGCCTGGCGTACCATGTCATGGTTTCCGGGGAGCATGAGCACCTCAACATGGTCTGGCACCCTGCGGAATATCTTTGCCAGCGCTCTATATTGGGACTCTATGTCATGTATCACCAGCTCTTTTTCCTGGTTGGGGTACACGCCTATGCCATCAACGAGGTCGCCCGAAACAACCAGGTATTTCAGGTTCTCCGCTATCTCTTTTTTTCCATTTTTGACGCCCACACCCCTTAAAAAGCCCACAAAACGGGCCCATGCCCCAGGCAAAAACGTGTCGCTGCCCACGTGGACGTCTGACACAAAGGCCACATAGACCCTGCGGTCCGGTTTTCTGTCGTCGGCTTCCTGTTTTCTTGCAGGTATGTCCGGGAAAACCACCTCTTTTATTATCAGGCTCCCCCGTCCGGGCGACCGGGTTATGGAGACACCAATCACCTCGTCGTTTACGAGGGGCAGGGAGGTCAACGGGGAGTTGGAGGGTATTATCGCCTTCGCCGTGCCGAACTCGTCTTCCAGTTCAACTATTCTGGTCCCCCTGTCTGTGACTTTTATGTCTTTTATGATCGCTACCACACGTATCTCGTCGCCGGGCTGCATTCTCTCAACGTCAACGACACTGGTGTTGCCAGAATAACCCTGGTGCTTTCTAACCAGTGCGCGGAGTTTTTTGTACCTGTCAGAAAAGTATTTTCTGAAGTACTCCACGCTCCCAGAGGACTCTATTCTGTCAGTTACGTCCATGAGCACTTCTATCTCGGGGGTCAGGCGCCTGGCCTCAAAACCGTCGGACAGATCAGGGGGGATGTCAAAACCGTCAAGCGGGTCAATCACAGGTGGCCTCCCTGAGCCGGTGTTACCGCCCACTCCACGGTCTGGCTCTGTTGAATTGGTATCCACCTGTGTGTCCGCTGTGTCCACGTCATCGGCGCCCACGCCTTTTTCCCCCACGAAAACCGTTTTTTCATCTCTGCCCCCGCCGCCGACAGTTGTTTCAGTTATTTCGCTGAGACCCTCGCCCGCTTCATCACAGTATGGTGTCCCACCGGGCTGCATGCCCCTTCCTTCCTCCGGCTGCGTGGACGCACTTTTGTCTTCGGGTTCTGGCTCAGATAGCGGGACCAGCAGTCCATGTTCGGCCAGCGCTTTTTCCACGACATCGGGTTTGATGAAAAATTCTCTGACCCCATTTTTTTCCATGTAATCAACCACGGCCCTGGAAGAAGAAAGAGGGTCCTCGCTGGCCATTATCATCTCGGCCGCTTCCGGTGTGAGAAGCACTCCTCTCTTTGTGAAAACGCTTAGAATCTCTTTCACAGTGGGGTATTGGGAGGCGGTGGTAAAAAAACTTTTCCGAAATGTTTTCCGGAGGCGCGCAGAGATCGCCGCTCTGGGGTTACCGCTCTGACTTCGGTCTGCCGCATATCGCTCTCTCGTCGCCGTCCAGGAAAATGTCCATGTCGGGGTGCAGGCGCTTGAGCTCCTCTATCTTCTCCTTAAGCTCTTTGAGGGTCATGTCCCTGTGCTCGTCAAGCCGGAGAAACACTTCTTTCACCATATCGCTCCCCATCTGGGTATTTTTCAATATTCAACCATCTCTTATAAACCTTTTTCTCCAATACCGTATTGTTTTCCTTTACCCACCGGCCACCACCGGCCACCATCTTATACTATCCCATACCAACTACACTATATCTCTGTTGAAACAAAGAACATGGCAAGCCCTATCAAAACCGCCCCCAACAGGCCGACGGGCGCGAGGGTCTCCCCCAGGAAAGCATATGCCACAATGGAGGCGGAGACGACCTCAAAGAGAAGAAAAATGCTTGAAACAACGGCGTGTATCTTCCTGAGGGCGTTGGTCCACAGCAGATATGCCAGAACCGTGCCAAAGACCGATGTGTACAGTATCACCGCCCACGCACCAAAACCGGTCACATACAGAGCAGAAAAAACAGAGCCATAGCCAGAACCTCCAGAGATGAAAATATAAAACAGCTCATATGGTAGAGAGACAAAAAACGTGGCTATCAGGGTGCCGGCTATTATGGAAAAGTCGCCAGAGTCACCTGTCTCAACGGTCTTTTTGTTGTAAACTATGTAAAAAGCCCACGAAAAACCGGCGAGCAGTTCCATGATGTCGCCAACAACGCTCCCGCTCCTTAGAGCAGAGAGGTCCCCCTCTGTGCTCAGTAAAAAAACGCCCAGCAGGGCAAAAACAACCCCCGCCCCAACCCTGCGCGTCATAACGGTCCCGAGAACAACGGCTTCCATTATTGCCACAAAAACCACGTTCAGATTTATTAGAAGAGACGCTTTTATGGCCGTGGTGTGAACCATGCCAATGTACTGTAGCACAAAAGCGGCCCCGTTAAAAAACCCCAGCACCCACAGGTGTTTTTTTAAAAGCACGTCACGCCATCCCTCTCTCCCGGTTTCAAACAACACCAAAATAGTCCAAGCCAGCATGGCTGCGATCAAAAAACGGTACACCACGAGCACGCCGGGACTGAGCCCCATGTTCAACCCCCATTTTATCACAGGAAAAGACAGGCCCCAGAACAGGCTGGCCACGGTGGTCTGAGCCAGTGCTCTTCTTTTCCCGGGAACACTCATCCGCCCGGAAAAAACGGCGCTGGATAAAAAACCTCTCCCACAACAAACCTCCCACACAATGTTCTTTTCCTCACCCACGCCCTGGATGCCTTTTGTGACAGTCGCCCGAATCCCCGGGGTCCATCACTCGGGGAGAAAATACAGGGGATAGCAACGTGTCACGCGCCCGTCTCGCTTTATTTTAACCCGTCGCTCATTCACGAGCTTCTTTATGTGATAATTGACCACCTGTCTGCTCACTCCCACGTGCTTTGATATATCCGTCTGGGTCATGCCCGGGTTCTGGAGCAAAACCCTCATGATCCTCGTCTCTATCTCCTCGGGCGGGTGGAACCTGGCCGGATAGTACCTTCTCATCCCGCCTTCTTTGATTGACGTCACAAAACCCCTCCTCTCCAGCACCCGGAGGTGATAGGACAGCACCCCGTTCTTCACCCCTATTTCCCTCATAAGCGAAGAAAAGTTTATCCCGGGACGGTTTTCTATCAACCGGAGAATCTTTTTGCGGGTGGGATTTCTCAGAAGTTCCTCTCTGGTAAGACGGGAATATCCGGGGACTCCCAGCAGCCCAAAGCGGGCGCCCTGCCACACCCGATAAGCGTAATAAGACAAGAGCACAGGTATGGGAACAAAAACCGCCGGAGGCAGAGGAGAACGCCCGCCCACATAGTAATCGTCAGATTTTTCCGCAGCCGCACGCTTTTCTCTGGTGCTGTAATAAACGTTCGTGGATCTGGAGGCGTCCACCTTTTCCCACAGGGCATAGACCCCATCACCAGATGGGCTGGACAGGAGAAAACCTCTCCTGGAAACGCCGGGGGACACACTCTCAGGGGACGTCTGCTTGAGAACACCGCCTTGAGAGTATTCAAGGAAAAAAGATCGGACCCCGCCTTTTATGGGATCGGGGCTGGTGTACATCACCCAGAAACCGGTTTTATTACCTGTGACCCCTCTGGCCATATAAAAACTGTCCCCGGGGGGCGACAGGGTGAAAACACCGGATGCCTCCGTGTTTCCACGGACAGAGCCCCCATCACCCTGGATGCAAAAAAGATAAAAACCCATCCTCAGAACAGCCTCTCTGCTCATGGACTCCTCAAAAAACACTCCCCACACACCATCTTTGTAAGCGACCGCAAGAGGAGAAGGATCAGAGCCTGGAGCCTGTGGGCCCGATACACGTGTCTTCCACACAATAGATCTCAGACCGGACGAGTACACGCCTGTGCACACATAGACGTGGTCTCCACGCTCAACCCACGCCAGAAAGATGTTGCCCGAAACGTCTCTGACGGCGCTGACGGAGTCAATGTCCCACTTCTCACAGTCTCCGCTGCCGCTGTCACCCAGAAGAGATGACACAACTATTCTTTCGGGCAGGACAGTGGCCATCTTAAGGGAGAAAACACCGTTTTCTTCGGCAGAAAAGAATATGGTGGGTTGGTCTCTGACCATCATAATAACCGGCGCCAGACGCTCCACAGTATCAGGGCTCCCCGACACCAGCCCGGAACCTGGCTGCTGTGGCACAAAATGGTATCCCTCACAGAAGCCGAAAAGCCCCGAAGAGACCTCCGCCACCTCTCTCGGATGAAGGTGAGCGTCATCGCCTGAGACACCCGGGAGAAACGTGACGTACATAAGGTCTATGCCAGAGGCAGACACCTCCAGCCAGGCGACGTGGACAGCCCCATCGCCAGAAACAGATATGGACGGGTACACGGACATCGCCAGCGTTCTGGTCAGACGCATTTCACCAGTCACAGGCCTCCCATCAGACGAAAACTCCCTGTAGTATATCTCATAGTTTCCGTTTCTATTATCTGACCACACCACGTGGAGGTTTCCCTCCCCATCAACAGTCCCGGCGGGATGTGTGGACAGACCCTGTCCATCGGATACCTGCACGGGTGCCCCCCAGTGGCTTCCATCCTCGTCTGCAAACACGGCTCTTTCCACGACAACATCATAGGAGGGGGAGATAAGAAAGAAGACCAACAAAAGCATGTACACCCCTGTCAGGGGCAAAACAAACACAGAAGACGGTGATAAAGGCGAATTCCCATGGGGGCCTGTGTCTTTTCTCATATCCCACCACACTAAATAGAAATGTTTTCATCGTTAAAAGGTTTTGTGCTGCGCTCTACACAACAGAGACGGGGGTCCTCCTCTTAGATGCGAGGGTGGCGGCGCGGTCGGCGCACGCTATGGCCTCCTCATACTTGCCCTGTCTAACCAGGACATAACCCTTGTTTATGAGAGCATCCCTGTACCGCGGCTGGATTGAAAGAGCACGGTCATAGCACTTAAGCGCCCGGTCATACATCCCCAGGCGGGCATAGGCGTTGCCCAGGTTGTTCCAAACCACCTCGTAGTTGGGGTTCAACTTCACCGCCTCCCTGTAACACTTTATCGCCTCCTCATGTCTTCCCAGCCTGGTGAGGGCGATTCCCTTGTTGGTCCACGCCATCTCGTTGCCAGGGTTGAGACGCAGAGCTGTGTCCAGGGCCTCCAGAGCCTCTTCGTACCGCCCCATTTTTATCAGAGCTGCTCCCTTGCTGGCCCACGGGGTGTCGTCAAAAACCATGTCAGGGTTCGCTTCAACGGCCTTTTCATAAATATCAAGCGCCTCTCTGTAGCGGTTTTTTCTGAGAAACTCGTCGCCCTCCCTTAAGTGCACGGCGGACACAAACGCCTCCCATTTCTGATATATGAACTCTCCTATGGCTATGGCGATGAGAAGCGAGCCCGTCGTGAGAACGAAAACCCTGAAATCCCCGGCGGATTCAACAGACGCCGAGATGGCGAACAAAAAGATGAAAAACGAACCGGTGCTCCAGACCACCATCTGCTCCACCCGGTTGCGGAGAAGAAGAGCACCGGCACACGCAACCACTATGCCCACCAGCGCCAGAAAAGCCAGAGAAGACGAAGAAACAGATGGGATGACCTGGTCGTGGAAACCCACAACCCCTGTGAGCACAGCCCCGGCGGCGAAAACCAGAACACGCACCATCGCACCCTCCCTGAAGAAACCTCTCCCTGTCAGAACAAATACATAGCCGACAAGGGAGAATATGGCAAAGACCACCATGACCCCCACATAATATGTCCGGTGGTAGTCCTCCCAGTACGGCTTTATCGCTGAGTACTCCAGCATCATGGCGACCATGACAAAAACAGATGAAATCAGGAACATGCCCCTGTAAGACTCCCACCTGGGATCAAATATCTCCTCTCTGACAGCGGGCCTGGACCCTTTTTCTCTCACAGCCCCCGCGGCACCGGAAAAAACGCCCTTTTCTCTGCCATATCCCCCACTCACAGAGGGTAGTTTCCGCCCTCTGTGCTCGCCGAGCGGCAGCCCGCGCTTCCTCCCCCGGCCCCCGGAAAGAGAGGCCAGAATCTCCTCTTTTTTGACCGTTTTCGCTTTTCTCCTGACAGCGGGGCGGGTTTTAACACTGGCTTTTTTGACAGACACCGGTGTCGCTGTCCTCCGCAGTTTCTCAGTGGCCACAGTCGTATGCACTGCGGGCGCCGCAACCGCTCTCTTCGGGCGTTTTTCAACAGCATCTGAGACAGCCTCCTCCGCCGGGGCAGCCACAGGCTCTTCTGTCATCTCCTCTTCAACATCACCCTCAGAAGGCTCCGAAACTAGCGCTTTGACCTCAAGGAGCTCCCTCTCCAGTTCCTCAAAAGCTCTCTCCGCCTCTTCATATGGAGACACAGCGGTCTCTGCCTCCACAGCGACCTCTCCACCACCCTCTGTGACACCACAAGAACCCTCCATCGCAGATTCTACGTGCTCGGCCAGAACGCCCTCGTCCCCTCCAACAACGCCTATGTCACCTGTGCCGCCACCGGAATCCTCTTCCTCAACCGTTTCTTCTTCACCCGCGGCAAACAAGGCACCACAGGACGGACAGACCGTGTCCTCCTCACCCACCAGAGCGCCACAAACCGGACACATCATGACGCCGGCACCGGCCTCGCTGGAGCCAGCCTCAACACCATCATATTCTTTCTCAATCTCGGCGGTCTCTTCGCCAACGGCCATCTCTTCGCTGACACCGGCTTCGCCCGTCTCCTCTCCACTCTCAGCCCCTGTCTCGCCCTCAATCCCTATCTCTGAGAGCGCCTTTTCTATCTCCGTCTCTATGGCCTCTTTTACCTCTTCCTCGCTGACACCCTCACCCACAAACTCGCCGCAGATGGGACACCGGAACGTTCTGGAAGATATGAAAGCGCCGCAATAGGGACAGAGAAACAGCTCCCCACCTTCTTCTACCACCTCAACCGCCGTGACGTCAGGGCGCACGCCCAGCGCTTTTTTGAAAACCTCAACGGCGAGCCCGACCTCCTTCTCAGACGATTTCTCAGGCTCTTCCCCCTCCGCACCGCTGGCTGTTCCAAGCACCCCCACCTCTCTGAGATCCGCCCCGCACACCTCACATTTTTCCCTGCTCACATCAACAAAAGCACCGCACTCCGGGCACACACCCATCTCCGTCTCCTTTTCCTCCTCAACAGGCACTTCGTAGTCCGGGACCTTTCCCTCGTACTCTAACAGATTGACACCACAGATTGGACATGTCTCCGCCGTCTCCGACACAAAAGCGCCGCAGTTAGGGCACAGATAAACAGCCCCGCCCTTTTCCTCTTCAACAGAGCCAGACAAGACCTCGTCTCCCTCCACACCGAGAAAACGTTTGAACGCATCAACCCCCGTTTGCAGTTCCTCCTCCTCGGCCAGAAGACCATCAGAAAGCCCCTCCGAGATGATCTCCTCTGGCACAGGAGACCCGCAGATGTCGCACACCTCCGCCCCTTTTTTGACAAAAGCCCCACAGGACGGGCAGACGACCAGGGGCACCTCTTCCTCCTCTGGCTCCTCGTCCCATATCATCGCAGTCAGGTCCACATCCTCTGGCCCAACAGCCCCTGGTTTTTCCACCCCCACCTCTTCTATGCCAGCGTCGGAGTCCAGAAGGGAGACGTCGCCGCTCTCATCAAAAGAGAGGTCAACAGCCTCACCCGGCTCTTCCAGGTCAACACCCATGTCCTCAAGGACCTCCCGCACAACCGCCTCGCCGAGCGATTCCAGATCCTCAAGGTCCAGGTCCTCTTTGAAACCCTCTTCAACCAGAAACTGCTCAACATCCAGCGGCGGCCCCGTTTCCGCCTCTTCCACCTCCACGCTCGCCCCCTCCTCTGCCGGGACACTCTCAGCGCCTCCGCCAGCCGCCCCCGCGCTTTCCCCACCACCAGGCCCCTCCGGTATCTCAAGCCGGCGGGCGTCCTCAACAATCTCGTCCTCCATGCCAAGAGAGGAGAGCGTCTCAGGCTCCTTAACACCCAGAGCGTGGGCGAACATCACCACATCCGGCGTTATATCCTCCTCAATCTCATCCCCCGCGCCCAGTAAACCATCAACTTCTTCAACCTCTCCCCCGCCCCCCTCCTCCAACTCTTCTTCTATCTCCTCTTCGCCACCCGACAGATCAGCACCACAATTG